>Ga0099825_1002439_pt1 | contig 24716 bp, 12 predicted proteins | sample SiratroredBW_FD_76838 | JGI IMG/M metagenome (GOLD analysis project Ga0099825, IMG submission 76838) | Root nodule microbial communities of legume samples collected from California, USA - Siratro red BW | ecosystem: Host-associated > Plants > Roots > Nodule | place: USA: California | collected... | reverse complement strand
TTTTGGCCCATGAAATATAAATTTTATGGGTATGAATTGAGACTCATCCTGTTGAACTCAAGAATTGAACACAAATAACTATTTTTTATTAGAATATTCTGCTTTACAGACCAGATATGAATAATGCAAGGTTCAATTCAAAACACCACAGAACAAATTGGCACCATAACCGCCTCTTATTATGAATTCACAAAAGTGATATGTGTTTGATACAATGATATGATTATTCTAAAAATATATGGGATACGATATGTGTAAGGTATATATCTAGATATGTATCCTACAGATGTGCCATAACTCCCAATAATACACATATAACAGTAAAATATATTTTTTTATTGATTAAGAAAATATAAATAAGATTAATTTATTGTAAAAGGTGTTTTTTTGCATTTTAAATACAGAATTTATTTGAAGCTTGCTTCCTAGTTTATTTAATTTATTAGGTGTATTTACTGCACCATTACATTACTGATGCCCTTGGGACACTTTTTACTTTTTTGCATTATGGACTTTGCAGGGTTTTAACACCATACTACACCGAAGAGGTTCTCTTTTCCTTGCACGATTTGGATTCACCCAATGAAGATGGTGTTTCTATACTCTTCTACTTGCAGAAGATATTTCCAGGTTTAACCTTTTCCCATAAATCACTATGTTGCATAAATGTGAAAATTCAAGGGATGAATATGAATGTATTTCTTGGCAATTTTTGTTATTGATGCATACAGATGAATGGAACAACTTTCTTCAGCGAGTGAAGTGTTCCAGTGAGGAGGAACTTAAAGGAAATGAATCTGATGAGTTAGAAGAAGAACTTCGTCGCTGGGCATCATACCGAGGCCAAACTTTGACCAGAACTGGTCCTCTCTTTCTCCCTCTCTCACAAACACAAACATGCACATATACTACTGACACATTCCTGTACAACTTTGTCCTTTCCTCAAAATGACAATTGCATAATGCTTATCATTGCATTTAATTGAAGCATTCTCATTGATGCAGTGAGAGGTATGATGTACTACAGAAAAGCTTTGGAGCTCCAGGCTTTTCTTGATATGGCCAAAGATGAAGGTGAGCTTTCATTCTAAAATGATCAAATAATATTTTACTTGTCGCTTATAATTTGGTTGTGAAATGATACGTTCGTGAAAATTATTTCTAAAATTTATTTTTTTATTTTATTTCTCTGAATGAATGTTACAAAAATGCAGATTTGATGGAAGGCTACAAGGCCATAGAAAATTCTGATGATAACTCAAAGGGGGAAAGGTCATTGTGGACACAGTGTCAAGCCGTGGCGGATATGAAATTCTCCTATGTGGTCTCATGTCAACAATATGGGATTGACAAGCGATCTGGTGCTGCTTGTGCCCAGGACATATTGAGGCTTATGACAAGGTAAATGTCCAAGGTTAATAGTACTGCCTTGATGTTTAATTATACAAATCAATTGGTTCCTATGTTTTTATTTGGCAGATACCCTTCACTTCGAGTTGCCTATATTGATGAGGTAGAGGAGCCTAGCAAAGAGAGACCTAAAAAGATCAATAAGGTTTATTACTCTTGCTTGGTGAAGGCTATGCCAAAATCCAGTAGTCCTTCAGAGACAGAGCCTGTGCAATATTTAGACCAGGTATGCTAATCTTGATAAATAAAGCCTGTTCAATAAATTCTTTCATCATTTTTACTTCTAATAATTTGTTCTGGATAGAAAATTAAGCTTTTTGTCATAAAAGAGGTCAAATACAACCATAGGAGGATGTAAAATCCTTCAAAATCGGAAGGTATATATACAACATGAAATGACAAAAACTAAATATGCAAGCAGGCTGTCAGTCTCTCTGCCAATATAAGCAATGGCCGTTCTCAGGAAGCATTCACATGTCACATGGAGAACATCCAAACAACAAACCTGAATGCATAATTGCATACTGCTTTGCAAAGATGTTTATGCCTTGATGTTTCCATGGTGGAACACAAGTTTGTTTCTTTTTAACAAAAAATATAATTTTAAATACTGTTCACGTAGATGCGGCTTACCTCACCTAATGAAATATGCTATTGTTGTCGCCGCTATTTAACATCTTTTTGATATCTCCTTGATTATTGATTAAATTTAATCAGTTATAAGAGATCAGATATATGGACCCTCACCATCTCTCTCTACCCTTCCTCCTGAGCTAGTGTAGAGACTAGTTTTTATCTAACTACTAATGCCCTAAACCCTAAACCCTACCCTTCCTCCTGAGCTAGTGTAGAGACTAGTTTTTATCTAACTACTAATGCCAGGTGAAATTAGACCATCTAACTTCCCTTTGTAGCAACTTAGTGCAGTTTATATTCAGATTTGAACATTTCTGTCTGAACTTTTTGTCGTGATTATAAACAATATTTCCTGTGATTGTTTTAACCACAGAACATATGCAAAAATTATTTTAAAACTTACTCAAAGAAACAATGGTTTCTCATTGTATAATTTCAATCTAGTAAGTAACTAGTTATACCGTTTCCATATGACTAAATACAGTTCATGACTTGAACTGCTTGAACTGGTGCTGAGCCTACTTTCTCTTCCCCTTCATAATAGTTCCTTCATTATTCTTCTATTGCCGACGTGGTTCTTAGTCTCCATTTGATTGTCTTAATCAGGTCATATATAAAATAAAGCTTCCCGGACCAGCCATCTTAGGTGAGGGCAAACCTGAAAATCAGAACCATGCCATAATTTTCACACGTGGAGAAGGCTTGCAAACAATAGATATGAACCAGGTATGATACTTGTGTGAGAAGCTCAAAACTGTTAATGTCTCATTCTTTTGTGAAATTAAATTGTCTCTTTTTTAACAGGATAACTACATGGAAGAAGCTTTAAAAATGAGAAATTTATTGCAAGAATTCCTTAAGAAGCATGATGGGGTGAGATTCCCAAGTATTCTTGGTCTTAGGGAGCACATATTTACTGGAAGGTGAAAGCATTTTGTCATTCTACTGCTAGGAAAAAAGGTGAACCTAAAGTTTGCAATGTATCCCTGACTTTTGTTTTGTACCAATGTTTCAGTGTTTCTTCTCTTGCATGGTTCATGTCAAATCAGGAGACCAGTTTTGTGACAATTGGTCAGAGATTGTTGGCTAATCCACTGAAGTGAGTTTTATTCTTTCTCTTTATTGTGTGTGTGTTGTTTATTAAAATAAGTACATGGCTGGTCCTGCTGAGATTTGAGGGCAGGACCTTGCTAAACCTCGTGTATAATGACATGGGTCATCACTTAAACACAAATGCCTTGATCAATAGCCGCCCTTGAGTCATTGGAGAACTCTAATATAATTTGGCAACGTGGTACACAATATTTCTCTTCAATACTTTCCCTGCAAATTGGACCATAGATGTTAATCTTGGCCAGCTTCTTTCAAGTATTGGAAAAAACTCAAGTTTCACACATTAACTAGAGATAATGTCAAAATACAATGTATAAGTCAGGATAATTCTCACCTTATCCATTAATTTCGGAGGGTTGAGTTATATATGTACCAAGCCCAATATTGCAAAACGTAAAGGGGTGTGTTGGAAAAAACTTGGGTCTCACATTAACTAGAAATAGTGTTAAAATAAGTATATATGTGGGGGGGCAATCCTCTTTTACAAATTGGTTTTTAAAAATTGAGTTAGAGCTAAACCACTTTGCAAGATCAAGTATGATATGCTCTCCGGACAAATATCTTTCGTACAGAGGTTTGTTTGCTTCTATTTTCCAATCTTTGGTATATAGTTATAGAATAAGTCCATGTGGAAGCTATGCACCGACAAAGCAACTATTAAGTACAAAAATGAAGATTGATGTAGCACTATCTGATCAATTCCTTTAAACCTCTGATCATAAACTTCACATATAAATGTCTTGAAGTTGTTATATGTATCATGTTTGGTTTTGTCGAAATTGTAGGGTTTAAGATATATTACAGAGAGGAAAAGGAGATAATACAGATTAAATACTCTGAGATTGATATTAACTTGACACATAAAGCATTGTATTACAATATGGTGATGAATGTAAACTACAGGCTCTTATTTATACTAGTATTATATCATAATAAAAGGGATACAATTTAATGATACATACACGACTAATTTGTACCCTTGTGTTATAGTAGTTGGATAACCCTACAAGACACAGGAAAGTTCATTGATGATGCTTGAGTTGATGGGTTTTTGGTTAAATGATATGCAAGATGAATTACACCAAATAAATAAATTGACTAGTAGGAGACACATGAAATAGGGAAACTAGTGCAAAGAGATAACGCTGTTAAGCTCAAAAGATATAATCAAAATACTATTGGATACTTTTCATACATTCCAATATATAAATTTCCATTTGTTGGGATTCATATAGGTTTCTTTTTTCCTATTTACTCTGCTTTTATTTGATATATATATGCTTGTGTAGGGTTCGCTTCCACTATGGTCATCCCGATGTCTTTGATAGGCTTTTTCACCTCACAAGAGGGGGTGTTAGTAAAGCCTCCAAGGTTATCAATTTGAGTGAAGATATTTTTGCTGGTGAAGTAACTTCCTATTCTCCCGTATCTTTTTCTTGTGCTTTATTCACATCTACATTTGATTATACTATGTTATTTGCAGGCTTCAACTCTACACTCCGTGAAGGAAATGTTACTCATCATGAATACATACAAGTTGGTAAAGGCAGAGATGTGGGTCTCAACCAGATTTCTATGTTTGAAGCAAAGATAGCTAATGGAAATGGAGAGCAAACACTGAGTCGAGATGTGTACCGACTTGGCCACCGCTTTGACTTCTTCAGAATGTTGTCCTGTTATTTTACCACAATTGGATTTTACTTCAGCACTCTTGTATGTTACCACCTGAATTAGCTCTTATATTGTTCTCATTTCTCAGGCTTCTGAACGTTTTTCTTTTCCTCTTTAAACTTTGGGCAGATAACTGTTCTCACTGTATATGTATTCCTCTACGGTCGCCTTTATCTTGTTCTTAGTGGACTTGAAGAAGGTTTGAGTACACAAAAAGCCATTCGAGACAATAAGCCTCTTCAAGTGGCTCTCGCTTCTCAGTCCTTTGTTCAAATTGGATTTTTGATGGCCTTGCCCATGTTGATGGAAATTGGCTTGGAAAGAGGCTTCCGAACTGCACTTAGTGAGTTCATATTAATGCAGTTGCAGCTAGCTCCAGTTTTCTTCACTTTTTCGCTTGGGACAAAGACTCACTATTATGGAAGGACATTGCTTCATGGAGGTGCAAAATATAGACCTACTGGTCGAGGATTTGTGGTTTTCCATGCTAAATTTGCTGACAACTATAGACTTTACTCCCGTAGCCACTTTGTCAAGGGTATTGAGCTAATGATTTTGCTTATTGTATACCAAATATTTAGTCACACGTATAGAAGTGGGGTTGCATATCTAATGATTACTATACCAATGTGGTTTATGGTTGGCACCTGGCTTTATGCACCCTTCTTGTTCAATCCTTCTGGGTTTGAGTGGCAAAAGATCGTTGATGATTGGACTGATTGGAATAAATGGATTAGCATCCAAGGTGGTATAGGTGTAACACCTGAAAAAAGTTGGGAATCCTGGTGGGAGGAGGAACAAGAGCATCTCCAATATTCTGGAATTCGCGGAATCATTACGGAGATATTGTTGTCTTTACGTTTTTTCATATATCAGTATGGCCTTGTTTATCACTTGACCTTTACGAGACATACGAAAAGTTTTCTGGCAAGTCTTTCACCTGTGTTGTTCCCTTTTTTCTCCAACTATTTATCTCACTTTCATAATTTGGCATATTGAATGGATATCCTTTCCCTTGTACAGGTCTATGGCATATCGTGGCTGGTGATCTTTCTGATATTATTTGTTATGAAGGTTAGTAGCAAGCTAATTTGTATCTTAGGGCGAGTCAAAATTGTTCATGTTATTTATGACTTCTCAATATGAATATCATGGCCCATTTATTATTATTAGTCTTTGCTTGGTGGACGGTGGGGTTATCTAACATAGTATAAGTTAACAGTGAACCAAAAGGCTTGTCCACTTTCTTGCCCAAATACGTAAACGAAGTTAGAATTCTATATAGTCAAAAGGCTCGGTCTTGTGGTAAATTTATGTTTTCCTTCTGATTTTCATGTTCCGTTTTGTCTCAGACGGTGTCAGTTGGGAGACGGAAATTCAGTGCAGATTTTCAACTTGTCTTCCGGCTAATCAAGGGGTTGATATTCTTAACATTTGTCTCAGTTCTAGTCACCTTGATTGCACTTCCTCACATGACAATCCAGGATATTGTTGTTTGCATTCTTGCCTTTATGCCAACTGGTTGGGGAATGCTACAGGTGAATGGACACTTTATTTTTCTCCATACTAATGTCATTGTTTTGAACTGTTATATGTTATCCTCATCCATGAATTGATGTCTTCTTATGAGCCCGAGAGAGTCGGAGCTCATTTACCGGTGAAAAGAGATTGGACTTGTCAACTCTCCTTGACATGAAAATAGTATACATCAATTGAGGCAATGATTCCTAGTGGTATGCTACGGTTTTTGAATTCGCATTTTTCATTTCTTGCAGATTGCGCAAGCACTAAAGCCTCTAGTTCGACGAGCAGGATTCTGGGAATCAGTTAAAACTCTAGCTCGTGGTTATGAGATAGTCATGGGTCTGCTTTTGTTCACACCTGTTGCCTTCCTGGCTTGGTTTCCTTTTGTTTCAGAATTTCAGACCCGAATGTTGTTCAACCAAGCCTTCAGTCGAGGATTGCAAATTTCTCGTATTCTCGGAGGTCAAAGGAAGGGGCGCTCTTCTCGCAACAAGGAATAGTTTGTCTACACAAAAAAGGAAGGGGCGCTCTTCTCGCAACAAGGAATAGTTTGTCTACATTTCCTTGATTGCAGGAACCGCTTGAGCAACGATTTTGGTAACTAATGTAAGTAGCGTATGTTGTAAGTAGGAACGGGATACATCATAGGCTTTAATTTTGTTTATTTCGTAATCAATGGAAGTTATTTCAATTTGAGAAACTATTAATATTATATTAGTGACTATTATCTGAACTCTTTTTTTTGGTTAAAGTCAGTTATTTTTTTTAAACAGCTTCGCCTATGTCTTGTAGACTTAATGTTACATATTTTAATTTTTTTGATTGATATTTTTTCATGTTAGACACTTTGTCACGACAATGTTTTAAATTTTGGAATGTAGATTTATATTATTTCGATTTTTTTGTTGTTATTTTACAGTATTGGATACTTTCATGTGATGTATATATGAATGAATAAAAGTAAGTTATATATAACTTTTAAATATATTGATTTAATTAATATCCCGCCAAATTAGATAAAGTATCTATTTATCTAATAATTTGAACTTTAGCAGTATTGCACATGAAAAAGTAATCTGATCGGTCAATAATTGACTCAGTTTGATCTAATAATTTTTATAAGATTGAAAAGTATTTACACTCTTTCGCAAAATTAGTATCATATCAAACGCAATATCATACATACAATATTTGTTTTCTTATAATGTATTATAAATTAGTATTTTACTAATAATTATTTTATTTCCTTATTCTTCCTGTCAGTTAAATATTTTTATTTGAATATATCATTAACACCTCAAAAAAAGTTTAAAAAAATATAAGATCCTGTAAGAGAAATAGTATACAACATCTGAGACTTTTAACCTAACGTGTTTGTTACTAAGTCATCACGTAAATACTAAACATGAGAGTAAGATATCAAATATTAAATATGAACATGTATATCTAGTTATGAAATTTCTAATCCAACTCTCTTAATCTTTTCATTAAAAAAATACAAGTGTATATATACGATTCATATATGGATTCACATATTGAAGATATCTTTCAAAAGAAACATTTACATATGCTTTCTATGAGACGACTCACAATAAGCATGTTTTATTAAAGATTAACATTTTCTTCATAAAACATCTCACGTTTTGACTTCATAGTTATAAGGTAAGTTTAAGAAATCCAAAATATGATACTTATATCGAAGATATATGAATTCTTATATCTTTTTCATAAGTTTCAATAGTTAATACATTATATTAAACTATTATTTACATGTCATTCTAAATTTGTGACTTTTCATTATATACTTATATATATATATAAAAGAAAACTTGGAAAACTACTTTAATATGAATGTTAAACGATATTTCCATTTGATTGAACATGGTTCTGGTGAGAAATGATGCACAAATCGGAATGACTCAAATAATACCTCCACTTAAGCATTTTTATTTTTTGTTGAGTGATGGTATTAAACGAAACACTCAATAGAGTGACTTGTACCATATCTTTACTTAATATTATTCATTCAAAAATACAATAGATGAAGTTATCTTGCTTTTAAGATTTTAAAGAAAATGAAGACTCCAATTAAACATGTAAGGAAAACCCTTGTCTAACACACAAAGGAAAGACTTTAGACTCAATGTATGTTTGGAATAGGCTTTAGCCACATTAGTTAAATAATAAAGAAGATAAAGAGTTAGAGGAGGGTGAATCAAGAGTTTTCCATGAGATTGGGCTTATCTCACCCTGTTTGGACTTCCAACCAACTGCTTGGGACTCAATACGACCCTGAAGATATCACTTTGGAGAGAATGGAGTATAAAGGAACAGTTCTCTATATTGTATTAAATGTATAGAATAATTTAGAATAATTTGGGCTGAGTATAGTAGATTTGTGCCTTGTATTTTGGGCCATGTAGTGTAAGATGTTAGGCTTTGAAGCCTATAAATAATGTTAGTGGTCTAAGTTAGGATATGAGAGAAGTTCTCTTCTTGTGTTACTTGTCATCACCTTGTGAGAGCGATTACAAGCTAGGGTTATAAGATTCTCATAGAAGTTATGGTTAGAGAGTGGGCTCTAGAAGCTAAAGTGGGAATACACTCTATAAATATGAGTGCATAGTATTGTAAATTTTAAGCTTGATTTTTGTTAGTTTTTCTTAGAAGTCTAACTTAGAAATTCCAATTGAGAATTGGTCTAACCTCTCTCGATCTCTTTGTTCCACTAATTCACTTAATCACAATATGTCATCACATCCATTTCTATGAAGTTTCCGCTGTCTTGAATCACTCTATTTTCGTTCACACTATTGCGCATTGTTCCAGCCGTTTTCTCCATTTTCCATGACATAATTAGTTTGAAAACAAACATACAACAAGGATTCTACCACTCATCTCTTAATGGAAAAGTCTCCAACTTAATTGACACATCTTGAAAATTGTCATACGTACATGCAACATAAGTTTTTTAAATTTTACATACAGCTGAAGAACATCAAACACACATGCAACTGAAAAATATCAAACACACATGTAACAAATATTATTTTTGACTCAAATGAAAGGTTTGAGACTTACATGTAATAAAAGAATTTCTAACTCAACACGTAATATCATACTTTTTTTACCAAAATATTCACAATAAAACATTCTTATTTAAAGTTTACTCTTCTAAAGTCATTTAAGATAACTTCTTTTACATGAAATTCTCTATTATTGATAAGTTTTGAAGAATGCCTATTACCAATGCTTTAAGGTATATGAGATTGAAGGAATAAAAATAGAACAAAAATAGAGAAAAACTTAAAAGAAATAAAGAAACAAAAGGTATACCATGTGAGAGAATTACAAATAAGGCCTTATAAAGCTTTTCACACATTAATGGTGGTAATAAGCAAAATGGTCTATTCTAAAACCTTCTTAGAATATTGAGTGTATCTTTATTTACATACTTGATTCTATTCCTTTCTATAACTTTATTTAGGTTTCCAAATTAAATTTCAATAATTTTAAGAAAAATATTGATAGTTAAGATTAGTCTCCTATCACAACTTAAATTGTAATATATATATATATATATATATGAAATATTTATTTATAAAAATTCAATATAATATGATGTATATATTTAAAAAAGTATTTATTTATTATAATAAGAATTTGATTATATAAATGATATATATTTATTCCGTATAAGAGAAACCACAAATATCAGTTTCAATATTTTTGTAAAGATCAATTAAATTCGACAATTAAGAAAAATTATGATAAGTGGTACCCTAAATAACTTCAAAGAATCCCTTCATTACTTATTTTTAACCAAGTGGCAGTGGTTTGGTTTAGAATTTGTACCAAATGTTATGATAAAGAAAATATCAGCTATTTATTTTTTATATTTATCTTATATTTTAATATTTTATTTATATTCCATCAATATCTGTATTTAAGTTCAATTTCCCAATTATATTTTCCAATATTTATGTCATACTGCATTTTGATCATTTAATGCCATCGCATCAATATTTACGTTTATGTTGAATTTTAAAAATACAGATTAAAAGTATTTATTTTTGTATATAAAGATTAAAACTAGAAAAAAATAAAAGTATTTATTTTTGTTATGCAGTGTAATAACTCTAACGGCCTTATTCCCAATTATGTTAAAACACAAAAGATATAACGCGTCTACTTACCTGTTAAGTTACCTATATCCATCACTATTCCGCGTTTGGGTTTGATTTGAAACACCCTAACCCAAACGCTATTGCTTTGTCTACGACCGGATGTAACCGGTAGACCCGGTTGCACACTTCTTTTCCTTTTCTTAATCTTGTTTCTTCAATCCCCTTCTTTTTTTCAAAACATCGAAGCACAAAGACCGCTTTTCACCATTCAGAGTGCGATTCAGCTCCTTTTCAACTCGGAACCCTACACCTAGGGTTTTTCAGGTTCTTCACTTTTGTTTCCTTCGCTTATTTTTGCTATTCCATTTGTTCTTGCTTTTCCAAGAAAAAATTAGTTCGGAAATGGAAGCTCTTCGATCTCGTGTTTCCTTTTTTGTTTCGATCAGAGTGAAGTTTGCCAACCTCATGTAGCTTCTGTCAGTTTGAATCGTGTGATCTTTTGTTTGTGTGCGGAATGGCGGTTTTCGTCTTTCGTTCGCTATACTTGTAGTTTGTTGTATTGTAGGATTTCATGTTTTTACTGAACTTGGAAGATAATTTATCTTGTTGTGGATTGCTTACTGGTGATACTGATTTGGTTGTATAGGCTGAGGTTGAAGTGGATCCACTCGTTCCAATAACTATTCTCTTCATTTTTCTTGGTCAACATCTTTTCATCTTTTGATGCTGGTGTGAACCGTTAAGTTCAAAAGGTAGTAAGTACTGTGAAAGTTTTGTGACTCTCTGTAGTCTGTAATGCACTTTAAACATCAGTTGAGTTCTTGACTTGGCAACTCGTGGCATGCCTTTCCTAATCGGTTTTTGCATGGGTGCTTGCATCCTTCACTCTACATTTTTGGATTGTACAATTGAACTTTTGAAATTTAATAATGAGACAATGTTGGTGAGCTTTTGACTCGTTTAGTTTGTTTATCTGTTGGATCAAGTGAACTTTCTTCTCTTTCGCTCTATCTTTGCAAGGCATGATTTTAGGTAGATGTTATTTACTTAGTAAGGCACCTCGAGAAAAGTTATTCTCCTATGGTATGTGAGGAATTCAATACGCATAACTTATAGAAATTATTTATCGTGCTTAAATTGCTGGTTGATTTGATTTGTACTTACGTTTTCCTGCAATAATGGTTTCTGGTTTTTACATTTGTGTTGTAAATTATTAATGTTAACCTGTTTGTTTTTGCTTTATATTAATAGAAAATGTCTCGAGCTGAGGAACTTTGGGAACGGTTAGTCCGTGCTGCATTGAGGAGGGAAAGGACTGGTGATGATGCATATGGACGACCAGTTGGTGGCATTGCTGGAAATGTACCGTCTGCACTAGCCAAAAACAGGGATATTGATGAAATTTTGAGAGTTGCTGATGAAATTCAAGAAGATGATCCCAGTGTCTCAAGAATATGTATGTTTGTCTCATCTTGCTTCGTTTTCCTTGCATATCTTTATTAGTTTAGTAATTTCCATTACAACATTTTACTGATGCATACAATGGGTTATTTGGCATTGAAGGTACTACTCTGCATACTAAATATTGTATCAAGAAATCAAGAAAACAAGAAAAAAGAGATTGATAAATAAGGACATTACATTATTTTTTAATTACTGAATATAGTAAAGTTGTAACTAAAATTAGTTTATAATATGTATTTTTCTTTTGGGGAAGGCAAATTCTTTATTTGACATTACGTTTGGATGAGGGATGAATAGAGGAAAGTAGGAGAGTAGAGAAAAAAATATAGATTGTTTGGATTGGAAGAAAAAGAAAGAAGTAGAAAAGAAAGAATTGTTGAACCCACATGTCTGGTTTAATATAATTCTTTTCTTTAATGACATGAGTAGAATCAAGGGGAAGAGAAATGATTAGATCGTTATATTTGGAATGAGTGAATTATTTCCTCAAAACTTTTTGTTTCCTATCCACACGAGTTTAGAATGAAACTTTTTCATTGGCCTCATAGTTTTCTCCTTATTTTGCTCTTTGTCCAACTTTCTTTAACGTTCTTTTGAAAACAGTGTGACTAAAAGGATTTAGGCGTTTGCTTTTAGGGACACCCTTAGAGATGCACCCATTTCATTCTAGTGTAAACAAAAAAGGATTGCCAAATGTACCGTGTCCCAGTATTTACCTTGATTATTTCTCAATAACTCATTGTTCATGAGACAAATCTGCAAAGTATGTGGGATATTCTACTACCGCTAGAAATGACCAAAATAATTGTTTCAAAGGAAAGGAGCTACCTTACAATACTAATATAAGTGGTCTACCAATTTTGAACTCGATCTATTCATAATACATATGTTGGAAAAAGGTCAGTTAGGACTAGACATCAACATGTCATTTGCATTATTGTTGTCATGCCCAACTGAGTCAAACAAAAGGCTTTCCCCGTATGAAGTGTGGAGTTTTCTGAGAACAAAATTCAACAAATTCTTTTCTGCTAAAACTTAATTCTGAACAGACAGATTCGTCATTACTGGTCAGGCCTGGATACCGTTCGAGGACCAAATTTTGTAAAAATTTGAAGAGTAATTATACTAATTCATATCATGTGCTTTTTTTTTTGTGAAAAGACATCTATTATATGGTCTCAGTGTCTTCTTTGCCACACCTTATCTGCCACACCTTATCGTAGTTTTTGATTCATTAAAAGTTTTACAGTTTCATGTTATCTCTCTGGTTTCTTCTTTGGTTGACTATAGGAAATTGTTAAACTTGAAAGGTTAAAAATGGATACCTTGGAGAACATATTTTTCTCTGTGCAACAAGCTTAACAATTCTTATTCGTATGCAGTATGTGAGCATGCATATTCTTTATCTCAAAATTTGGATCCTAACAGTGAAGGCCGGGGTGTCTTACAATTCAAGACTGGTTTGATGTCTGTCATCAAGGTATGGATTTTAGTCTAGGTTTATGTAAAATAAGAAAAAAAAAAAATCGTGCTTGGGATACTTGACTTGTGCATATTGGTCTGTTTTATATGTCTGATTCTGTGGGTGCTTGATTGGCATGCTAAAATTTTGTTGTATGGCTTTTTAATGCCAGCTCTTTGGAAATTTCATATCATATTTGACTCTGTTTTTATTTATTGCATGACTTGTCTTTGAATTTGCTGTGGACTTTACCTTACCGTCATTTTCATAACTAGTATATGCCTATTGCTACTGTTGAATGCAGTGCTACCAGAGCTTTAGACCTAGTTTCCATATTCATTTCTGTTTATTTTTTTTTTCTAAATTTCAATTGTATATTTTCAGAATTCGAGAAAAAGGTAATTGAAGGAGCAGAAAGTCTTAATTTCTTCCACTCACTTAGAGGTTGTTTACATAAGGGATTTTGTAGCTACAGTAATTTGTATTATTAGGAAACTGGAAACAGGTATAGCCAGCTGGCAAAGGTATACTGATTTTAATAAATTAAGAATTTATTTAGGGTCTAGCTCAATACTTCAAAACTGACTTTGAAGGTAAGGATTGACCAGGGCTTATAAAGCTTATTTAAACTGTATCTCTAGTCAATATGGGACTAAACCTCGATCTTTGTGGCTGCACTTAAGGCAGCCCCTACAGAAGTCACAACTATGGCAGGCCTAGGATGATCCCAAGTAAGATGGCTTTCCAACATTAATCAAATACATCATTTAACCCCCTGCATTGAAGGTGGTTGAGCCATGCGCCAAAGAATAGAGTTCAAACACTTCTGAGTTGGTTCCTTAGAAAGTGAATTCTGGTAGGAGATAGTGGCTTAGTCATTGATCTTGAGCTGGAATATGTTGAACTACTAATACTAGTTGCTTGCTCGGGACTTTATCTTTGACAGAGAAGAGTTAGTCCCATAGAAATGGTAGGAGATAGTGGCTTGGTCATTGATCTTGAGCTGGAATATGTTTAACTACAACTCCTACTAGTTTATTGGTCTGGACCTTATCACTTGTTGGGTTTTTGGTTACACAAAGTATACGAAGTAAATTATGTAAAACATAGTGAAGCATTATAATTTAGAGGGGATTGAAAGTATGAAAGGGAACCAGAGGAAGAAATATGCAAAACTACTGATATGCAAATTCAAATGTAATTTTAGTCAGGACATTTAGAGGAGCCAAACTATTGAATATTGTGTTGATCAAGCACCCGAGTCACGGAATTAGGCAGGGCTGGTTGTTAGGATTCAGGAACCAAATGGAAAACAAGGGAAAGTGACCAAATATTGAAGAGGAGAGGTGAAGAACATAGACTAAATCAAACAAACTGAAATTTAAATCTTGGTTTGAAAGTATAATCTCAGCAGAGATCTGTTACAAATGTGTTGTAACTCTAACTTCCATCTGTCATTCAAGCAGAATGTAAGATAATTTTTGACATGCACTCTTTAGGGACACTATCATTTTATGATCTACAGACGTTTTTTTTTTCTCTATTTATCTTTAAGCTTTCCACTGTCCTTTTTATGTTTCTTCACTCTATTGAACTGCTTTCCTCATTTTATTGGCTAGTATAATTTTTCATAATCTGTTATTTGTCTATATTTTCAGCAAAAGCTGGCTAAAAGAGAAGCTGGAACCATAGATAGAAGTCAGGATGTAGCTCGGTTACAAGAGTTCTACAGAAGTTATAGAGAGAAGAATAATGTGGATAAATTACGCGAGGAAGAAATGAAGTTGAGGGAATCTGGTGCTTTTAGCCGGGATCTTGGCGAGTATGTATTTTGACTGAGCAAATGGCATAACACTGATTTTGACAGAGAAAAGGCATAACACTGATTTTGCATGGAAAATGGCATAACACTGATTTTGACTGAGAAAATTGCATAAGACTTTGGATTATCATGTGCTTCCTCTTTCCCCCTCTTATTGTGATATCACATGCCTCAAAATAAGTTATAAGTGTGTCTGATTGTTTATTTTTTCAGATTCCTTTACGCTATTCATGTGGATAAAGTTGATAGTTATTTGCAATCAAATTTAATTAGTCTTGATAGAGTTCATGGAGAGATGAGAGAGAAACTACGACTAAGTTGAAACTACTCCCATTCCTAAATACAAGACCTTTTAACAGTTTAACTAATTCACACCTTTAAGAAAGTTGGTTAATTTAGTTGGTATAATTTAATTTTTTGTAGTTGTAATATTTCTTTTTTCAAAATCACCCTTAAATGATTAATGTATGAAGAGAGAATATTGGTAGTGGGGTTTTAATGTTTAAAACTAAAATCTTCAAATTTAAATTTCCAATCTTCATAAGATAGTAATAGATAATTCATAGCATTTATTGTTTAATTAAAATAATTAAGGGTATTTGTTCAACTTTCCTGTGACGATGTCACTTCACCTTTTCTTGATTCCTTGTGGTGAAGTTCCCATCTATATAGGCTAGGCTTATCCTCTTCAAGCATGATGTAATCTTTTGGAGATCCTACATTGTCGATATGAACGAATTATAGTAAATAAGTTGGTCCAACCCTCACCTCACAAGTCAGCTTTTTAAGGTTGTGTTAGACTTATAAAATCCACTTCAGACCCTATCCTAGTAAGATTTGTTGGGCTTATCGTGCCACATGATGTGCTATTATCAGACCACCCACAAATATCTAGCCTCATTCTTGTGATGTCCAGTTTTAAGGGGTGTGTTGAAGATCCTCATTGACTAGGTATATGACCAAATAATAATAAGTGGGTGTAAGCCTTATACTACAAATTATTTTTGTGAGGGTGAGTTTGATATAAAGTCAACTTTTTAAGACAATTCTTTCATGCACTTAGAGAACTCGCCAGATTTTCATAGGTCGGTGGGATTTAGGCCAACATAATCGGTTCAACATCTTTGTCTTTCTTCATGTCAATGTCTCATGGCTCCATATGAATAGAATAAGCCTGTAGAAATGAGCCTTCATTGACATTCCCTCCTTCATATGTAATCCAAAGATTCTTCTCTTTAACCACTTGTTGCAAATGGATTTTGTCATGAAAAGCTTCTCCAACTTTAGCCCCAGTCTAGATGAAGTTTGCTTTTGAATAACTTCATAAAGAACTTTGTTTGACAGTGAAAGAAGAATTGTTGAATGTGCCCTTTCTTCTTGTTGTTTGAACATGGACTTCTCTTGACAAGTTGCTGGTCTCTCTCTCTTCTCAAGTAGCCTATGGCAGAGGGGTTGAAAAATACTGTGTAACGAAGTAATAGCTACTGTAAAAATAAGAAAAATTACCATTCGAAGCTGGAAGATAAAACTTTATACCCTTCATTCATTATAATGTTAGGAGGAATACACTTTTATAACCTAAGAGATAGGCATATTTGAACTCCAGGCAATTAAAATATAAACTAAATAATGCTATAGTATTATTTTTTAACTTCTAAGACCATCCTATTAAATATTTAAAACGTTTGATTTTCTTTCTTTTGGGCCTCTTTAGGTCCATCCCATCACCATGTTACAAATTATTAACAACTGTTCCACCTTATTTTTGTTCTCTTCCTTTTTGTATGAAATTTCATTGTTTCACCAAAAAAACAGTCAACTACATAAACTTTGTTCATGGGCTTGTCTAATTAATGATTTGTGATCTCTGCATGGAATTTAATTTACATATGCAACATGATTGTTGTTGGCTATGCATATTGCATTCACATTAAGCGTTTTATTCTGAATACAGGTTGGAGCGCAAGACTGTGAAGAGGAAAAGGGTTTTTGCCACCTTAAAGGTTTTGGGAACAGTACTTGAGCAGCTGAGTGAAGAAATTCCTGATGAGGTCGTGTTCATGCTTTCTGGCACTCTTAATATTATAAACTACCATATTCATGCTTTTATTTATTTTTTTATGGATTATATTTTTTAGGGAGCTTTGTTGTTTATTCTGCTACTTAGTTGGTTTGCAATTTTGAGAGATTTCTCTTTCTTGTTAATATTTTTTTACTTCTTGCTATAATTCGCTTTTATACATAAAGTGAAAATAGTAGTAAATTGTTTGAGACAGATCCTTTGGCAGAACCTTTTTATGGACTTTCTATTGTTGTAAACTTTGTATTAGAACTTATGATCTTTTATCCCCTCTTAGTTGTTATTTTTTTAATTTGTTTTCTTACCTTCCTTTATACTGTTACTTGTTACTGTTTTCTTAATCTTGTTCGATCTCTTGAGTACCAGATATTTTGATGTGGTCCAGAAGATAATTGCTTCAGAATTTTTACTGTTATCAAACTGGGTCTCTGTTGGGGGTGGTGGGTTTAATAGGTCGGCGTAGTGGGTGGTGTGGAGCAGTGTCTGTTGAAATCATTTGTCGTGCAATTTCTTTTCCAGTTGAAATTATTCTTGTAAAAATGAGTATCTTTCTATTGCATTAGGATAAATATAAGCATCTGTTATGATACAGCATTGTAGTATTGAGGAGTCTTGTATTATTGCATGGTAAAAGATTTTGGAGTGGGGCTAGAATTTGTTGGGCTTAGTATTATCTGATTTCATTAGCAATTTTTTCGTATTGTTTTTGTTTGTTTTTCTGTGGTTGTAATTGGCTTCAAAATAAGAAATTAGGTAAAATGATTTCAATTTAAAATGATTGTGTAGGTGAGTTGGAACTTGGATGATGTTATTACTTTCCATTTCCCATGCAATCACAAGGGAATAATTTCTGAACTCCAGCTATCTATTCATATGTTTTTGTTACAGCTGAAACGGGTTATGGACTCAGATTCCGCATTGACAGAGGATCTGATTGCATACAACATCATACCCTTAGACGCTTCTTCTTCAACAAATGCTATTGTTTCTTTACCTGAGGTGAGATATTTTGTTTGAGATTCCAAACTTTTAACTATTCAGGTCTACTTATTTTAGCTGAAAAAAATGATTGTTAGGTGCAAGCAGCAGTTTCAGCTTTGAAGTATTTCAATGGCTTGCCAGAGTTGCCCAGAGGCTATTTCATTCCTCCATCGAGGAGCACTAATGTGTTCGATTTTTTGCAGTGTATTTTTGGATTTCAGGTCTGTATACCATGATTTCCATGTAGTTTGAAGTCAATATTAGTGTGATTCTTTCGATTGTATAAAATATTTATTGGGTTCTCAAACCAAATTATTTTGTGCTCAATTCTAAATATAAGTTATTTGGTGGAACAAATGAAATATGAAAACAATTAATTTATTGATACTGTGAAAACTTATAATTTTTCGTAGTTTAGCTTTCTGACTTATATTCTGTCTTAAGTAAACAATTATGTTTTGTTATGATATGTTTGGTCTTGTTTTGTGGTTGAAAGCTGTTTTATGCATTGGTATTCTTGTCGAGTCCTTTTTTTCTGTTGCTTATGATAATACCATGATGTTTCCAGAAAGATAATGTAGCTAATCAGCATGAAAACATAGTTCACCTGCTTGCAAATGAGCAATCTCGTCTTAGAATTCCAGATGAAGCTGAACCTGTAAGTTTTTTATTTTTATTTTCAAGTTTGAGGATTTTTTACGTTATACTGTTGTGTTGAAAAATATGGGCGGTGGGCCTCAAAATGTTTTAATCCCATGTTGAATAGTAATATGGTTAGTATCTTGTTGAGGGCTGTGAGAAAATGATAAATAATTTTTTTTGTATGCGCTTTAGTGTTTTTTCCACTAAGCATAACAGATGTTCATAGGTCATTTCGACTGGATTCGGGAAAATATAAAATTTGTACCTATAAATTTTTATTGGTTTGATTTGTTCAGAGTTTTTTTAAAGAATTTCAAAATCCAAATTGGAGCAACTCTATTTGAAATTGTGGCTCAAAGTATTATAAAGAATGATTTTGAAATAATTTTATTTAAAATTTACAAAACAGTTTATCGAGTAACCTTATGCATCTAGGGATACCTGCATGTATCAGGGTAGGTAATGGGCTGTTCTTTTTACAGATAGTATCAATATATGTGAGGATGAGAATGGAAAGTTGATAGAAGAGGGTAGTTTGGTCATTCAACATTAAGTCTGAACCATCATTTAATATAGGTCTCGAAGTAGCAAAAAACATTGGTGGGGGTATCGGTCGCAATATGGCTAAAATATGGGTTATTAGTGTTAGTTGAAAAACTTGAACATTAGACTTGCAAATGGTTCCATGACGGGGAAATTTTCAATTTAAATTGTTTGATAAGGAAAATTGTTAAATGACTAACAAGAATATGTGCAAGTAGGATTAGCAGTTCTGTTTAATAATCTTTTTTTTAACAGATTTGTCACCCAGATGTTCATATTTTTGTATCTTTCTTTTCCTTACTCATTTGTTTTGATTCCAGAAATTGGATGAAGCTGCTGTGCAAGGTGTATTCCTCAAGTCCCTTCAGAATTATATTAACTGGTGTAACTATTTATGCATTCAGCCTGTTTGGAGCAGGTACTGTTATTATCCCGATTTTGTTTTAAATCTAATTGATATTTACCAGTCTATGGTTTCTAAAGATTGAACGAGGGTGTCTAATGGTTCTTGTTCAGTTTGGAGGCTCTCAGTAAAGAGAAAAAAATATTATATGTTTCTTTGTACTTCCTAATATGGGGTGAAGCGGCAAATATCAGGTTTCTACCAGAATGCTTGTGCTACATATTCCATCACGTAAGTTTATTGAACAAATTTGAGTCAGCAATTTTTTATTCGTTCTTTAAAGATTTTGCTTGAGTTAAAATTTATTGAACTATAGGTAATTTTTATTAACCTCAAATCCTCATGTAAAAGTAGATTTGTTGAATTGGTAGATCGAAAAACTCTGTATGATGTCCAATATGTCTCTTCTTTTTCTTGTGTTTCAAATAATATTTTTGATGCTGAAGTGTACTTTCTCTTAAACTGCATTATAACTTGCATAATTGTCTTTGTTATATAGTTTGATGTGAAAGGCATTTTTCTAAATGTATGAATTATGTTTCTTATAGGCTATCCCAGAGTCAAGTGTTTCATACTGGGAATGTTCTTTGTCCTCAAACTGCAAATAACTTTACTTACTTAATTGCACTACCTACTATAAGATACGTACTCCTAATACATAATTTTTATGTTGTATCTATCTGTAACCGAATGTCCTTGTTTTTTTTTTTCCTTAAGCTTTGGTTCTAAGCAACTGATTCTTATAAACATATGAATTTGAATAAAAATAAGATCCACTTAAACACCTTTTTCTCATATATTTTTTAACTCTGAATCGAAATCAAACCATAAACATGATCTCTCTCTTATAATGATCTAAGTATAGGTTTCAACCAATTGGATCATAGAAATCTAAGAACACATGAATATAGAATGGGGTATGAAATGAAACCCATTATTTAACCAATATAGAATCAACAAAATAAATCATAGAAATATGAGATAAGAACATAATATTTGGTATAACTGGGTGTGGAACCCATTTTTTTTCCATTGATTGTCAACCTCATGAACTACAATTAACAAAAGAAAACAAAAATATTGAAAAGATCAGAAGATGGTGAAAATGCCATTTGAAGAATTAAGGTAAGTGCTATTGAAAGTTATCACCTGAATGTCAGAAATTCAAAATAAAGATTTGAAGAGAGGTTCATACCTGTCAAAGACTCCTGGTCAAATGGGAGAAAATGCTCTCAAGTTCTATTAAATCTTCAGCTGTGATTTTACGAAGAGAGAAGCCACCTATTTAAAGAGAGAAGACCGAATTTTCTTTTGGGTGTATATTTCCAAGATTAAACTAAGTAATTGTTGGAGGCAAACACTCTTATTCCTATATTCATGGCTAAAGTAAAATCTTAAAAGAAAATTGTTTTGTTTTTTATAACTTTAAACGAAGCTGTATCCTGTACAAAGAGGTTTTTCGTAATTCACCTTAAGAAAATCTTTTAGAAAATTTAGAATGATTCTTTGGAATAATTTGTATATATTTTAACGGATGTATTCACATTTGCGATTATTTTGCTTAGCAATCTTTTTCATGTTATTTGGTATACTGCAATACATTTTATTCTTTTGTGCCTTAATTTTTCATTTATGTGTTGCTTTTGTATCTTCCTCTTTGGATTGTTCACAATTTTTGTTATGAATATGATATGCAGATGGCTAGAGAGATGGATGAAATTTTAAGACAGCAGATTGCACAGCCAGCTAATAGTTGCACTTCTGATTCTGTGGACGGTGTCTCATTTCTTGATAACGTTATCTTTCCTCTGTATGATATTGTTTATGCAGTAAGTTTCACCAATTTTTTGGCTATAATCTCATACATCAAAAGTAGCTGATGGCACCAATCTTAGATTGTGGTTTATGTTAATGTGATAAACAAGAAAACGTTTTTCCTTGGAGAAAAATTGTCTAACTGCTCCTAGATGTGTGTATATAAATTGGAAATAGATGCTAGGTCTGTGTGTCTCTTGGGATTCTGTGTTCCCTGTTTTCCTTTTTAATATATGAGGAAGCAGGCTTGAAAACGTGTTTGATTGAGCTATAAGGTTTATGAGAACATTACATAGGAAACAGAGCTTAAATATACAGGCAAATTTGTAATTATGATAATGTTTTTTTTTTTTTTTTGGATATCAGTCTCTTCCTAATGTTCTTTAGGAAGTAATGAATACTAATAAATCCTTGTGCTATGTAATAAGATCTTTCTGATTGTCTGAAATAATAAGTTGGTTATGTTAAGTGATTTGTCTAAATGATTACTATGGCAGTATCGGTCAACGATGAAGTATGAGAAAAATGTACACGGCCATATATTATGGTCATTTGATTAGAAAATTGTGAGATATCATTATTTTACCTTTATCTTTTACATAATGATTGACATAGTCCTCCAAAGATACAGTAGGCAACAAATTACTCCTATAAAAGATATGACTTTAATTCAGTTTCTCAATGTTAAAATGATATAAATTTAGTTTTGCATTGTATAATTGAACATCATTTTTGCCCTTATTTGATGATAAATTTATTCACTGTTGAATGAACACAATGTACTGTATATCTTTCAAGTAATAGCTTGAGTTTTTTACTCTGTACTTTTGGATTTCTACACACTAATTTCATTAATTTATCTGTGGTTCGTGTGTGTCAATGCTGAAATGCACGTGTTTGGAACTTGAGTGTATCCTTTTGGTTTCAAAATATGAATCCTGTATTTATTTTCGTGGAGTTCAGGAAGCTGCAAACAATGATAATGGGAAAGCGCCGCATTCCTCCTGGAGAAATTATGATGATTTTAACGAGTATTTCTGGTATAAGTTATTTGATAATCATTTTGGCCGTTTCACTTTTATTTCATTCTGTTTACTGATCCCCCTACCTTCTTAAGGTCACTCCATTGCTTTGAGCTTAGTTGGCCTTGGCGCAAAACTTCTCCTTTTTTCCAAAAGCCTCATCCCAGATCAAAGGTTTGTTTTGCCTACAATTGTTAGACATATTTCTCTTTTCTGTTTGTTGTCAGTTGTAACTTACTCTTGTGTTTTTCTGTTTTCAGTTATAACTGACTAATCATGTCAGTTACTACTTGTCTACGTTTTATTAATTTTCTGATCCACATATAGGATTTTGTAACAGAATTACTAACTCCAGTTTTACATGTTCAATTCAGTATGAATATACTTTTCTTTCGATAACAATTAATGTGGACTCTTCTAATTTCATTACATTATGCAATGCAGTTTCTTTGTATAGCACTGATGTTGGATATTGATATTTATAGTGACGTGCATTAATTAATTAAAAGGCAGGCATATTTGTACATACCCAGTTGTCCTTCTGTAGTGACAGCTGGTTCGGCATAGGCGTAGCTGGTAGCCTAAGCTCTGTGTGTGTAATCAATTAATTTTTACAGTTCGATAGAATTTCACATTTATTTTCTCTTGGTTTCACAGAATGATTTACCTACTCTTGTTCTTATTTTTTGATGGATAGCTGCTAGTTGTTCACAGTATTCTACTGTTAGCCAGACACCGAGATTTGAAAGAGCTGGTAGCCTAAGCTGTGTGTGTGTAATCAATTAATTTTTACAGTTCGATAGAATTTCACATTTATTTTCTCTTAGTTTCACAGAATGATTTACCTACTCTTGTTCTTATTTTTTGATGGAGAGCTGCTAGTTGTTCACAGTATTCTACTGTTAGCCAGACACCGAGATTTGAAAGGGCTGTGATACTGAAATTGATGCACAATAGCAATGGATCATTTCTAGGATGTTGGGTTATGGTCCTTAAAGAACTAATATTTCATTGTGGTTGGGAAAACATGTATCATAAAGAATATGATAGTTTGGCTCTGGAGACATCCTTATTGAAATGTCTGACAGTATAAGTATCCATATGTGATGGATCATCATGTCTTGTTGAGTTATTGAGAACCTGATTATCTTATTTGATATTTTTTTGGTCGATGTCGTTGGTTACTTATCTATTCTTTATTGTATAATGCAGAAAATGCTTATTTCTGGCAGCAGCAGGCATCAGGGAAAAACATCTTTTGTGGAACATCGAACTTTTTTTCATCTTTATCATAGCTTCCACCGATTGTGGATATTTCTTGCCATGATGTTTCAGGTTTGTACTTGCATATATTCTCATATAGTCATTAGATTTTGGCGAATGCTTGCTGTTCTCATCTGCTGTTGTTAGCACTGAATTTTACTTTCTTTCTCCTCAGACTTGTAAGTTATGTAATCTTAAGTGGCATTTAGTTTCTTCGTGTTACTTATTTTTGTATCATACTGATTTTATTTTTATTGTCAATTCCAGGGCCTAGCCATCCTTGCATTCAATGATGGAAAGTTCAATGACAAGACTTTGCGAGAGGTTCTTAGTCTTGGGCCTACATTTTTTGTGATGAAATTTTTTGAAAGTATGTATTTATATTATTTATGTCATGTCTTTCATGATGTATTTTCTTGTCACCATTTATTTATATTTTCAATTTTTCATTTCTTTTTTAGGTGTTCTGGACATTTTCATGATGTATGGTGCATATTCGACAACAAGACGCTTAGCCGTCTCTAGAATTTTTTTACGTTTTCTTTGGTTCAGCCTTGCTTCAGTTTTCTTAACTTTCATTTATGTGTATGTATATTCCTTCTATTATAATAATTTTGTTCTTTTATGCATCCCCATCCTTCCAACAGTTTGTTTTGATTTTTTTTTTTTTTTTTTTTTTTTAAGTATTTTTATTTTTCTTTTTTTTTTTTTTTTTTTTTAGAAAAGCGCTTCAGTGTG
>Ga0099825_1002437_pt1 | contig 24728 bp, 19 predicted proteins | sample SiratroredBW_FD_76838 | JGI IMG/M metagenome (GOLD analysis project Ga0099825, IMG submission 76838) | Root nodule microbial communities of legume samples collected from California, USA - Siratro red BW | ecosystem: Host-associated > Plants > Roots > Nodule | place: USA: California | collected... | reverse complement strand
CCATGAGGCTTCATGCAGATTAACAACTTAACAGTTGGTTGATTGTTAATGTCGAAATTTTATTGATGACAAATTGAGTGCACTATTACTGACAACTGCAGTCCTTCATTTAGTTTTTCTGAATCTCCTTTTGCATGATTTAGTTGTTGTTTTGAGGGGTTCAATGTTTTAGAAATAAAATTATTAAATTTTCAGCTACAAAAATTTCGTGAAGAATTAAAGAATCGCTCACGAGTCTTAAAGAAGCTTGGTCATATCGATACTGACGGTGTAGTTCAGTTGAAGGGACGGGCAGCCTGCTTGGTTGACACGGGGGATGAACTCCTTGTCACTGAATTGATGTTTAATGGTGAATTAATATTTGTTTCCGCATTCTGATTTCTGTATAATTTGCAGTATTATGTTTGTAATTCGTTTTTCTTCTTTGTCCCCGATTAGGTACTTTTAATGACCTTGACCATCATCAAGTTGCTGCCCTTGCAAGTTGTTTCATCCCAGGAGATAAATCAAATGAGCAGATACAACTAAGGACAGAGCTTGCAAGGCCTTTGCAACAACTTCAAGATAGTGCAAGAAGGATAGCAGAAGTAGGTTTTTTTTTACTTAGCTTAAATCTTTTGGGAATTCTGAAATTAACATATAAATGAGATTACTTTTTGTCACAGATTCAACATGAATGCAAATTGGATATAAATGTGGATGAGTATGTTGAATCAACAGTGAGGCCATATTTGATGGATGTGATATACTCCTGGTCAAAGGTTAGTTATACCATATTTTTGGCTTGAACGCTTGCTTACTTTTTTTAAGTCATTTACTTGGCACCAAAGCCTTATGATCCAAGTGTCTAGAGTTTGATCCTTGTTGCCCATTTCCCCTGGTGAAAAATAGTTTAATTTAAACACAAAATTGGCGGGTGTGTGCATTGTCTGTGTTTCAAACCCAAAGGTCTCCTGCATTTGGATCGTTCTGGACAGTTTGTAATGCTGGATGTTATTGGATCAGTGCCGATTGTTGAAGTCATAATGACATGAACTTAGTTTTTTTAAGGTGACGAGCAAAATTTGTAAGATTTGGGAATTTAAGATGTTCTTGAAGAATTTATAACTTAGGTGTCCTTAGTTTTTCTAAAATTTTATCTTCTAAGCATGAACTTTGGATCTAAAATTAGAATAAACAAATCTGCAGAATATGTTAGTGACAAACTCCATGGTCTACTAGTCTTTTATTCATCACCTAAGTGGCATACTAAGTATCTTCAACATGAACTCATCTGCATATATTGTGGGGCTAAAATCATTTTATACTGTAATGCAAGACATGTATATACATCTTACCTCAGTGAGACTAATGGTGGTTATGTGCTCTCTTGTATTAGTGGGAGAAGCGAAAATGAAAGATTCACTTGTTTTGAGTATATTAATATTAATTTCTCTGGTATTTCCTTTCAAAATTTTCTCACAGGGGGCAAATTTTGCCGATGTTATACAAATGACTGACATCTTTGAGGGAAGTATCATTCGGAGTGCTAGAAGGCTTGATGAGTTTTTGAACCAGGTAAACAAATGTCCACCTAGAAATTACCTCTTAAATATTTAGCAGTTTTTGAAATTCGTTCACCATAGATAGTCTGGGCTGACACTATAATGTATGATTATTTGGGACAAAGGACGTCATGATGCCCCAGCGCAGTTCTTTAACTGTATCAAAATATTCAAATTTTATCTTCATGGGCTTATAGAATAAACAATTGATATGCTTGATTATTCTCGAAGTTATGTGAACATATTTCTGGTCAAATTCAAAATTGGAAATCAAAGATAATACAGTGACATGACGAGTTTTTAGAGTTCTGATTGCCTTGCCTCTTTCCAGTTGCGTGCTGCTGCAAATGCAGTTGGAGAAGCTGACTTGGAGAAGAAATTTGCAGCTGCAAGCGAAAGCCTTCGACGAGGCATTATGTTTGCAAATTCTCTGTATTTATAACATCGTCGTTTTCCTGTAGGCTATTCGTTATATTCATGGTTATTTCGGCTGGCAGAAAGTTTACTTTCAAATTCAACCTTTGGGGGTGTACCCACTTCTCATCTAAGCCTTTTTGTGTAAATATTCGCATCCAACTTTTAGAGCCTGATGTAAGGTTAGATTGTGACCAATAGTGAAGGTAGTCAATATAGAATGATATAAAAGATCAGATCGATGGAAAACATCCTGTCAATAGGTGTGGTATGATATAACAGATTACAACATTTGGTCCATTTTGTTCAGAGTATTGCCTTCAGAACCCCTTGCCTATCTTTGGGGCTTGGGGAGTGAGGTGCTGAAGATATTTGCTTGTAATTGCTGAATTTTTTCAATACAAATTTTGATCGACAGTTCATTGTTTTCGGTGATAATTTGATTTGCTCGACTGTTCATTGTTTTCGGCGATAATTTAATTTGCTCGACAGTTCATTATTTTAGGAAAACGCGCCCTTGGAGCTTGTGATTGTTGTTTAGTTTGAACGAGTTTCTTTGGAAGTTTATTTAGAAGAAAAAAATAAGAACAAATTAATTTATGAGTTAATTTTAGTTAATGAAGATTATTCTTTCTTAGAAAAAGTTTAAAGTATGTTGAAATAAGTCTTTATAGTAGATAAATGTCGGTCAAGAGCATATATATATATGTTTAAAGTATGCATTTAAGGAACTTTCAGTTTGGATGGTGAGAATTCTTGACTTTCATTTAGCTGGATCAGTCTTATTTATTCTTTAATTGGGAATTGAGGTGTGAAATTATTTTAAGAGATCATAAATGAAAACGTACTTTAAATTTAGCAAAACATTAAAAGATTTTTAACATGCAATGTTTGAAGGTGTATAAAAATTGAATTTTTAGCGAAATTTCATATTTTGATTTGAGTACTGAGTAGAAGACAAATTGTTTTAATTTATATAAATTTGCTTAAAAAATGAGAATTGGAGGATTATAGATTAGGAAATTGATGAACTAAATTGGTTAAATTAAAAATGTATGGGTACTAACTGGGTCAAAAAGGGGAATTTGAGAGGCGAGGTGTTGAGAAGGGAAAAAAAATACGTCAGATTTCTTTGGTTGAACTGAGAAGTTTTTATTTATTCTGTGTTTTAGTTTGAAGTTACATTGTCTCTCTTGTTCGTTAAATACATTCCCCTTTTTCCATATGCTCCAGAACACATTCCTATATTTTGCCTTTCTTGTGTAATCTTGTGATGATTCTTCTTCTAGGAAAAAAACATCTTCCCAAGTATCAACTTAATTATTTTTCTAATAATTTAAAAACGACGCCTCTTTCCTTGATTATCTCAAACATGAAGGTGCATTTCAACCTGCAAAACAAAATGCATAAACATACCATTCCGTAACATATCACAAATCCCTAAATTCAGTAGCAAAAAATTACTTACATTAGTGGACAATAATGATTTCTAGAGAGTTTGACTATTGATTAGATGTTGGATAAAGGATGTAGATTCAATATTAGCAGGAAGTTGGCTTTTCGTATTGGAACATTATTAAATCTATTGCTCAATTTTCATGTTTTGTAGAAAAATTTGTTGTACTCGAATTGCTTAATGTTACAAGGGATTGAGAAGAAGAAAAGAAATACAGATAACGATAATGTAAACATTTTTATACCACTATAATTTTGCATGACCATATTTTTTTAATTAACACGTGTTTTCACTTTAACAATTATTTGTAACTATGATATGAGAAAATAATTCATCAATAACTTATAATACAGGTAATAATGATATAAATTATAAGACTTTTGACATTTATTTTTTTAGTTGAAATAGCTCAAACTCTAGTTCAACTAAAAGAAGTTTGTCTTGATAAATTAAAGGTCACTTCCATAAGTTAGCTAATTGAGTAGGGTGGTTGATGTAAATTTGCTTGAATTTTTGAGGCTTCAAACAATCAAATCTACCTTAAACTCTTTCTTCAGAACCCCTGTCCTATTTATATACAAATTAAATTTTATTTTGACAAATTGGTCATAAAGTGAAAGAGGCTTGAAGGAAGAAGAGCCCAATTGTGGTGGGCCACGTAGCAGTCCACTTTTGTGGAGGACAAATTCTTCCTCCACCCCTATACTCTCTTCCTGCACCTCCATACAAAATTTTTATTCCACAACTGCCCTGAATGAAATTATTCAAATATCCTTCTTTTATTAAACAATTTTGAAGTTTCTGGTAGGGTACCCGGATGAGGCCATCCGGTTCTCATTTTTTGTTCTCATTTTTTGAAGTTTGAGAACCGGACAACCTGATGTCCGGTTCATAAATTGTTAACCGGATGGACTGGATGAGGGGTGTCATCCGGTTTGTAAGTTGTGAACCGGACGTCACCCCGTTCGGTTGTCATAAGCTAAAAAAATTGCAAACCGAATGGGTGGTGGGGGACCTCATCCGGTTTGTAAATTTGTGAACCGGATAAGGGTGTCATCCGATTCACATTTTTTCAATCTTTTTTAAACTACACTGTGACATATTGCACTGTGATATATTGGTGAGGAACATTAATGTGCTTGAAAGTAAAAAAGAAATGAAGAGTCTCTCCTTGCATTTTACCAATTCATTGGTTTGGTTGGGTTTCATAAAACTAAATTAATTTAATTAAGGCAAATGAAAGTCTCCTCTGCCACTGGAGAGTGTGTCTTTCACTCTTCATTTGCCTTAACCCAATGAATTCGTGGACAGGAGAGAGGAGAGACTCTTCATTTAAGATGGTATTGGGGTTGGAAATTGGAATGAGAAGTAAACACAGAAAAAGAAAAAAAGAGACTCTTCATTTCTTTTTTTACTTTCAAGTATTAATTGGGTGGTGATAGGTAACAGCTAACCAACTTCTCCTCACTAATCTATCATAGTGCAGTTTAAAAAAAATTGAAAAAATATGAATGGGATGACACCCTTATCCAGTTCACAAATTTACAAACCGGATGAGGTCCACCCACCACTCATCCATACAAACCGGATGAGGTCCACCCACCACCCATCCATACAAACCGGATGAGGTCCACCCACCACCCATCCAGTTTGTAATTTTTTTACCTTATGGGGTGACGTCCGGTTCACAACTTATAAATCGGATGACACCCTCCATCCAGTCCATTTGATTAATAATTTATGAACCAGACGTCAGGCTGTTCGGTTCTCAAATTTCAAAAAATAAGAATCGGATGACCTCATCCGAATGTCCTGCCAGAAATTTTAAAGTTGCTTAATAAAAAAGAAGTATTTAAGTAATTTTAATAAGGACAGTTGTGGAAATAAAATTTTGTAGGAGGGTATGGAAGACGGTATAGGGGTGGAGGAAGAATTTGTCTTTGAGGAGTGATAAAAGCTAAAGGAAGGGCTGTGATGCAAGAGGATGAAAACCCTCACCTTCCAACTGCCAAAGTCCACCTAAACCAGTATTCGCATTTAGATTTAGATTTAGGCGGAGCTTCCAATTTGGCACCTCCCTCGTTTCCATCGCCTTCCACATCAAAATTCACTCCCATCACAACGCAACACAAATCATACATTCTCTTTCACTCACACCATTGCCATCCTCTCAAATAGGTAAACCATTACACCACTCCTTCACAACAAGCATTGTGAATATATATAACTATTTCACTCACACGCCATTAGCCATTGCCTTTCTCTGTTTCTTTCTACAGGAAATGGAAGTCACACTCTCGGCTTGCAAGACCGTTACATCGCCTTATCTTCCCGTCGCAGTAAGCGCTCTTTCATTTTCTTGTATTTCTCTCGCAAATCGCAAATCCTTACTCTCATAATGGCCGTTGATTAATTTGTTCGTTTAATATCGTTATGTTGCTCTCAATGTGAATTTAAATCTGATGTGAAATGGAAAACGACGAAACTAGGGCTTAACTTCGAGGAAGGGAGGGATTAAGAGCTCGCAATGCAGTTTCTTAGCAGGAACGAACAGAGTGAGGTTTCCTAGGCAAGTAGGTCAAGTTAGTCATGTTCGCAAACAGCGCCAAACGCGTCATTGTGGCGCTCTCCGCGCGACTTGTAGCGGTGAGAAGATCCTGATCGCGAACAGAGGCGAGATTGCGGTTCGAGTGATTCGAACCGCTCGGGAAATGGGGATTCCCTGCGTGGCTGTGTACTCCATCATTGATAAGGACGCGCTTCATGTCAAATTGGCTGATGAAGCTGTTTGCATTGGCGAAGCGCCGAGTAACCAATCGTATGTTAGGCTGCGGCCTTTTTTCTGTTTTTAGTTGTGTTCGTCTGTCTTCGTGTGGTTAATGGAATTTTTGTTGTTGTTTCCGTTCAGGTACTTGCTGATTCGGAATGTTCTGTCTGCTGCTGTTAGCCGCAAGTGCACGATGTTGCATCCTGGCTATGGTTTTCTTGCGGAGAATGCTATGTTTGTTGAAATGTGCTGGGAGCAGGGAATCAACTTTATTGGGCCTAAAGTGAGTAGACTATGCAGTGTGTAGAATGCATGTTTGTTTGCTTGTTGTCTTGCGACTTTCCTAATTTAGAAATTTACAATTGAGTCACCTGGATTGAATGAGACTTATACTATCTATCCTATTAAATCTTAAAACTTGCTTCTGTTTAAACTATCTTGCATCCTGCAATTTGATTTCCAGTTACTATAGATACACTAAGTCATAAAAATATCTTGAGTATTAGAATATATAGAAACAGTGAAATTGTATGGGGGTTGCTGTTTAGTGTTTATCCATGGCGACCAGCCTGAAAGTTGTAACTAGTACGCTATGGTTTCTGAGAGCATTACATGGCTAACATAACAGTATTGTTAACCTGCACACAAAATGTGCTTGCAGAGTTGTGCTTGAAGAGTTCAGTTTTTAAGCATTTTAATAGTGTAGGCCAAGCCAAAGGCGGCTTCCAAGTTATATATTGTCCCAAATTTTATTTGATTTGAATGGATTGATCTTATTTTTTAATGTTTCTCTGTCGAGTATATTTAGATAAGTTATTTCATAAAGCTGTAAAAGAAAAAATTATTTTAATATTTCCCTTTCAAATCATATGGTAATGCTGAATATTGAGTTTAAACTTTCAGCCTCATAGTATTCGGGTTATGGGTGACAAATCAACTGCCAGAGAAACAATGAAGAAAGCAGGTGTTCCCACTGTTCCAGGAAGCGAGGGTCTTTTACCGGTATTATATTAGATGCATGTTTTTAAGTAGCTTCAATGTTAAATTTGGAGGCCAATATCATATTCTATGACATCAATTTGATGAATTGAATTCATGTAACAGAACACAGATGAAGCTATCAGGCTGGCAAACGAGATTGGTTTTCCTGTGATGATCAAGGTAGATTGCTTTATTATTTTGTATTTGTGTCTTGTGCCTATTTGAAGATAATTCTAATGTTTTGGATTGACGTAGATCATGGAACACTTGCATTATACATACAACATAATCTCATGCGTGTGAATCTAAAAAGTAGTCTTGGAAAGCTAGGTTCTTAACAAAAGTCTTATATTTTTTCCTAACAGTGAGAATGAGAAAAGTTAGCTTCATGTCCAAGTATAACCCTCCATTTATACGAGGGCTTAAGTTTTGTAGTTATGAAAGGCTAGGCAAAATGAACAAAGTAGTTTGAGTTTCCATTTCTTTACTTTTCCTTAAAATAATTTCAATTTGAAGTTATAACCATACTAGGGTGAGAATATATTGTAAACATGGGAAATAATAAGGAAAGGAAGAAGTTCTTCTTCAGACTTTTGTAATTACTTCCTACAGGAGGAATTTGCACCTGTGATGGCAAATAGCATATTGCATCCCTTTTGGAACTCTACTAAGTTTCATGTACATATATTCAATTTTTTTAGCGTATACTTGTGTACGTATCCCATCTTTGGGGAAATTTAGATAGGAGAGGAGTTTATGATTCAGGATTATCTCTTTCAAAGAAATGATTGCGAATATCACTTGCTTAGCTGTGTTATGTATTCTTTACAGTGTCACTAAAAGTCAGTTGAACTTTGTTATGGGTCGAGTCTTTCTTTGTCCAAGTGTACGTTTTGTGTTGGGTTATAGTCGAGTCTTTCTTTGTCCAAGGGTATTAACACATTAATCTTGAAAAAGATAGTAATATTTGATTTGTATATAAATCAGCTTTTCTGACGTGCTTTTGCTTTGCTTTATATATAGCTATGGAACCCTCGCGATTGAACTCTATGGTCACTTGTTGCTTGTGGTTACATTGTAATTGTTTGAGGCCATGGATGGAGTGGTTACTGGCCACGTTTATAGTGATGGTCGTTTTGATTTTTTTTCAACATTGATATGGTACAAACCTTACATTGCAAGTTGTTTTTGTAAGGATGAGTTTATTTTCTAAAATGGTATTAAAGCCTATCCTTGCTAAGTTTGTTGAGTCAATTTATGGCACCCATTATCGGACCACTATTGGACTATCCTCAAATATTAATTTCATGTTTGAGATGTCTTTGAGGGTGCGTTGTAGATCCTCTATATTCTAGTTTGTGGTGCATTTAAAAGAAAACAATTTTAGTCTCTACAGGCTCCACATGATTCATTTAATTTCTGATTAAAATTTATTGAACGGGAATTGTGAAGTTCTCCTCTACAGTGTTTAACAACTTCTTGTAAACTGGCAAACATTGGTGTTTCTAGGCAACAGCTGGTGGTGGAGGACGTGGCATGCGTCTTGCTAAAGAACCTGATGAATTTGTGAAGTTGTTGCAGGTATTTCTTTGTCTGCACTGCGGAACCAGTTACAATCTTTAGTTTCTTATATGTTGTAATAGCTATAGGAAAAAGCTAGAAGTTGTAAATTTGAAACACAAAGTATGGAAACTATGATGATCAAGAGTTTGATTGTTTCAGAATTTTTTCCATTAAAAATTACTTATACTTTGAAAACAACATTTTAAAATTTTTTGGTATATTTAGTTTCTTTTTTCCGTCTTAAAAAATCAGAATCTTTGTCAAAATTCTGATTATTTTGAGAAGCTGCTTTGCGTATCTCCTAAAAAACCTACAATTATAACTACCTTTTAAAATAAAATTTGCTTTTGAAAAAAAAGAAAACCCTGCTTTTAATAAGTAAAAAGATACATTATTTTTGTACATTCTTAAAATCCCCTTATGTTAAGAGCTGCAAAAATCAGGTTAAGGAAAAGAACTGAAGCCCGAGTGCTTGCACTTTGAGGACAGTCTTTTACCATATCTATTTTCTAATAAGGTAATGGATCAAGATTTCTTAGTAATTTGCTTGGGGCCAATAGGAAAAACAAGGTTTTATGCAGTTTCTTTGTTGCCGCAATTGTTCTGAAACGGAAACTGCTCTGTTGCAGAAATATATTTTATTGCTTGACCATCTTAATGGATTCTGGTGGAAGGGAGATGGAATTTTTTATTGTAAATGATTGTATTGATGTGGGAGTGGACATGCATATTTGGTGATTTTTTTTTTTTTTTGGTTTGATTTATCTGCAGCAAGCTAAGAGTGAAGCCGCTGCTGCATTTGGCAATGATGGGGTTTATTTGGAGAAGTACATTCAAAACCCAAGGCATATTGAGTTCCAGGTAATGCTATCTTTAAGGGATTCTGTGGAAAACGCTCAAATTGGGAATTACTTAAGTACTTGAAATTTTGCATTTGAGAAATGTAATAATTGATTGTTTTTTGTTTACATTAAAATAAAAATGTCCTGGTTATCTTACTTTGAGACAGTAGATATTATTGATGTCATTATTCAATTTGATTAACTAAATGCAATCGATAATGAAAGTTATAACTCCAAAGTCAGAAGCCTAAAAGGTTCCAAATGTATACGGTTAACCTCAAAAAATAATGTCAATTTAAATTCCTTATTTTGTATTCGTGTCAATTTCATGGATCGCATAGTTAATAATTTACCGCATACTCTGTCTATATGTTAAAGCAGGTTGAAAAAAGGCTGTGATGGTGATTCACTAAACAGTCAGTCTTATAATTGATTTGACAAATTCCTAGCATGATTTGAATTACAGATTATGAAATTAATTTATTATTATCAAGTGCTTAGGTCCTATTGAATTACTTAAAGATTAATACTTTATGATTGTTGTTGATTGTTTGGAGTTGTAATCTATCCCTATGCTTCATGGATGACAGGTTCTTGCCGATAAACATGGTAATGTTGTTCACTTTGGAGAACGTGATTGCAGCATCCAGGTACTGCAAACTGAACTCCTTCATTTCTATCTGTCTGCTTAGTTTTCCAAATTATGTAAAATATGAATATTGACTATATTAAAATGACATTGAACATAGTAAAATAACTGTGTTCTCAAATTTGTAGGTGAACTAAAAATTAAAAAACTGAACATAAAGTAATTAAAATATGTATGGTTTGCATTTCTGACTAGAGTTTTTTTATTTTATTTTTATGACTCTACATTGTGAAAAATTAAAGCAATGTTACAGGTAGTAATTGAAGCATTGCCATCATTGTCATAATGATTATTTTATGGTTTTCTTCAATTATATTTTTGTTCACTATGGAGTTTCCCATGTATTTCTCATATTGCTTGATAAATAGCAGATACGTATGATAAAATGCAGGATTAAAAACCCTGAACTTGATTCATCTTGTGACTTTAATATTATTATTAAGTTTTATAGTAAGATAGCAATATCAAAAGGTGTCTTGATTTAGTGTTCATTTTTCTGTTTATGTTATACCCGTAATGAGTTCTGTTAGTTGTGTTTTTTTTCATGCAGAGGCGTAATCAGAAACTGCTGGAAGAAGCACCATCTCCTGCACTGACCCCTGAGTTGCGAAAGGCAATGGGAGATGCAGCAGTTGCAGCTGCTGCATCTATTGGTTACGTAGGTGTTGGAACAGTGGAGTTCCTTTTGGATGAAAGGGGTTCCTTTTACTTCATGGAGATGAACACTCGTATCCAGGTCCAATATAATTTCTATTTTATACTTGTTTTATATGAAATGAAACCTAGGGAATTTTTTAATATTTGTAAGTGAATAATTTCCATTGTTTTTATTCTTTTGTCAGGTTGAGCATCCTGTTACAGAAATGATTTCCTCAACAGATTTGATAGAAGAGCAAATTCGTGTTGCGATGGGAGAAAAACTTAGAGTTAAACAGGTAATACAGGTATATTTTACTTTTGATTCTTTAGAATCTTGCTCTTATAGTTTATTTTCTACAGGAGGATATTGTGCTCAGAGGACATTCCATTGAATGTCGTATCAATGCAGAAGATGCTTTTAACGGATTTAGACCAGGGCCAGGTATTTTGATGTAGCAGTGATGTATTTCTGCAAATTTATGTCGAAAGTATACAAAAATACAGCTTAATACTTACTTAGATCGCAATATATTTCTTACATATTTTAGCTCATTTGGTCAATTAGCTTCTCTCGATCATTTGAATTTTGTTGTGCCAAGTGCTTGCATTTTATGGGTTTGTTTTATCTTTTATTTAGAAAGTTTATTAATCTAAGGAAACTTCTTCCTCCAATAACAGGTAGAATTACATCATACTTGCCATCTGGAGGTCCATTTGTCAGAATGGATAGCCATGTCTATCCTGATTATGTTGTTCCTCCAAGCTATGACTCCCTTCTTGGAAAGGTGTGCCTATTACTTCTCTTTTACAGCTTTGATTTGTCATCCTACCCTTGATTGTTATACTACATAATTTATGTCTGTGTTCCCTATGGACATCAAATGTATGTAACTTGTCTATGTCCTGTTCATATAAATTTCTTAGCTGTACTCTTCAATGTAATCAATAACAACATCAATATATAATACACAAATATATTTGTTCATATAAATGCATTTTGTTTGCTTCTCTTCTTGATCTTTGGGCTTTTGGATTGAAGAAATGATAGGTTATAAATATAAATTAAATTTACTGAATTTGTTAAAAGGAGAACCTGTTAGCTATTGGTATGTGAATTATAATTGCTCATTTTTCCCACAGAAGTGGAGAGAGTGAATGGATTAAAAAAAAAAAAGAGGTTCAAAATATTATATGAACACGATGAAATATATTCTGAATGTGAGTTTCAATTTATATTCAATTTATGTTGTGAGGAGGCTTAGATGTGATACCCCGAACTATATGTAAAGTGCGGTTTTTGTTTCAAACTCTTGACTTTGTGGACTTTTTGTAGCTGATTGTATGGGCTCCAAATAGAGAAAAAGCCATTGAACGCATGAAAAGGGCTCTTGATGACACAGTTATTACAGGTAAATTAATTTGATATTTATGATTGTGATTATTCTGTCAAATACCTATACTTGGGGTCAGTTAGCTGCATGCCTGAATCCAGAAAGGACCCGAAACAATCAAATACTTCTCCTTTGCAACATTAAAGAACTAGGTCCTCATCCTCTGTAGTTTGAAACAAATTGCAGGAGGTGCAGTTTTCTAACCCAAAGGATCATATCCATTGAACTTTGTGACAGAGATCGCCAATTTAAAACACTTGATCCTGATCTTGATCTTGATGATCTTGATCTTTGTTTAAAACAATTTCAATTTTGTTTTAACTACCTGTACTTGCTGTAGGTCCATTGCACGCCTGAAGCCTGAAACAATCTAATACTTTTTCATTTTCTGGTCAATGTACTTGCAAAAAGAACAAAGAAGTTTGTTTTAAAGAACCAAATCCTCGTCTTCTGTTGTTTGAAACAGATTGAAGGAGGTGCAGTTTTCTGATCCAAGAAATCGTATCCATTGAATTAACTCTGTTACAAAGATCTCCAATTTTAAACCCTTCAGTTTTAAAAGGACGCCGCACCTCTTGCGATATGTTTGGCTTTAGCAGTTTTTCGCTTGCAGAATCTGCGTTTAGATTGGATACCGAAATACTATTACAGTCTAGTTTCTTTTACACATCAGATGCTAGTCAGTTTGGTGTGGTAGGTCATAGCTCACATCAGATGCTTGTGTGTTATGTAGGATTGATGACTAACCTAATTTTCTTGATCTTTTATTTTAAACCCTTCACTTGTATGGTTAAAGTGACAATTTCAGTCTTGATACAGGAGTTCCTACCACAATTGATTATCATAAACTTATCCTTGACATAGAGGTGAGTGTGCCTTTTATGTACTTTTGGTAGCATGTTTACTTTAGCATATTTTCTGTTGGTGAGAAGTCAGAATTTAAATGACTAAATCTAATGTCATATTTTTCATCTTATTGCAGGATTTCAGAAATGGCAAAGTTGATACCGCTTTTATTCCAAAACACGAGGAAGAGTTGGCAATGGTAAGAATTTATTAATCTTGAAAATATTAATGTCCCTAGCAATGGGTTTAAAATTATATTTTCTTGTTGGAGTTGCTTCAGAACAATTTTGGTAGGAAATACTTTAGAATCATACACTGAATCCTTCAAGATTATCTATCATGATTGGTTCTATAGGATTGAAATGTCTAGAAATGTTTGGCTCGCAGAGTCATGGTTTGGATCACATTCAGAAATGTACTGTCACTGTCTAGTTCCTTGCGCTTCAGATAAAGTTTGGGGTGATAGGTCATACCTCACATCAGACGCTCATGTGTGTGATGTAGGATTTATAATTTAGCCAATTTTGGGATGTAGTTCTCAGTGCTCACATGATCACGAAATGACTGGTATAAACTTAATTGTTTCCCACTGCTCATGCGAATGATGACACTGTCATAGAAGTGACTGTCCTGGCTAGTGAAGAGCTTGCAGCACTTAGTGACTTGGATGATGAACAGAGTAAAAAAAAAGGTCAGATATGGTCATGACTTATGAGTTGGGTGCGAGAGTTCTTCATGGATTGTCGTGAACATATTGTTGAACTGTCCTGGAGTCTATGACCTCTTAAGTTAGCTTTTGGGCTTGTGGTTCTCCCAATATCTAAGACTTATACTGTAGTTAACTAAATCATGAGGTGCTGATTAAAAAAAAAAAAAAAACTAAGTCATTAGGTGAATGTGTTATGTCAAAATGCCGTGTAGAAGATATGGGGCTGCTGGCAAGTCTGTAAACAGAAGACGTTCCTCAGTGATCTTGTAGAATGGATGAAAATAAGAATGGTCCTATTGCTGATAGCATGGAGCCTCCTTGCTAATGTATTATTGGAGTTTCTAAACCCAAACGTTAAGAAAGTGTTCTTAATTTTCCTATGATGATATTTCTTTTGACATTTTTGTTTGATTTTATAAGTTATTTGATTTGCTGTCCTCTTTAAATGCAGCCGCCCCAGAAGATAATACTGAGCTAATAGGTTGAATGAGCTAGTTGCCTCAACTGCCTGAAGGATATGATTTTGTGATGCTGCTTAGTTGTGATCACCTTGTCGTCAGTGCTTGGAAGTTAAAAGTTTTAATGAAATTTTGATAATTAGTCTCGGATATTCCTATTTCTTCACATAATTTTATCGTAAAATCAGTTATGTTATTTGATTTCATTTGAAATATTAGTGTAAGAAATGGGGAGTAGCCCCTCGCTTTTTAGTCGTCGTTGTTACATTGGTTACTGTAATAAAAATTTGACATTTTTCTAACCGGCTTGGATTGTTATATGGATCAATTGGTGTCGCTAGATATTTAAATAGTTTTCGTCTAGATTATCTTTTTCCTGTTCTTATTATTTTAATACTTGTAATCAACGTGAAGGGAGATCATTCAATACTGTCCGTCCCTTCATGCATTAGCCATGGAATGACCTACGATTTTAGAAAGTAAGGCGCAATTTAGGGAATAAAGTAAGACACGACCTTCACCAAAAAAAGCCAAACATGACTTGTGTTTATTCTGATTGAAACCCTAACAAAATTCCTTCAGTACATTCAACGAGGTTAATCCTTAAAGAACTGTAGTTTTGCATTCAGTTGAATCAAGTCGTAAGCTACATACAACCAGCCACGTATTTTATATATTGACAAAAATCGGCTGTCACAGACATGGTGGATACACTTTTGAGTTCCTCTAGGACAAACTAAAGTAGGCTTTGAAGTGCATATTGCGATTTTCTTAAGCTGTCGTTTAATTAGCTGCCTAATCATCCCTTGTAGTTATGCCTACGATGAGCTTGAGCGGGTTTCGTATCCGGACATTCCTGACGTTGACCCTTCACTCATAGAGTTCTACAAGATAAACATGTGATGTTAATGACTATAATATAAGCTAAAGGAACAAAAACTAACTAATGACGGTGACTCACTTGAGCTGAGGAAATGGAGGAGTTTGAATAACTGTAGTTGCTTCTGTTACCGAATCCCGCGGGAACACCGAACATCATCATCGGGGGCATGTTATCGTCAGCAAAATCTGTGAGTTTATTGAGCTCGGGCAATACAACCTTTCCTAGATCAGGTCTATCTTTTCTTTTCATTTCTGCACACGCCAAGGCAAGCTTGGCAAAATGCAAGGCATGTTCAACTGGCCAGTCCTCAACGGCTGGGTCAAGCATCTCTGCAAAAGTCCCCTTCTCAATAGCTCTTTCAACATGGTGAGTCAAACCCATTGGTGGCTTTGCTGTTATTATCTGTAGAAGCATGATCCCGAATGAGTAAATATCAGATTTGGTTCCAAGCATGCCCGTTTGCTGATACTCAGGGTCAATGTAACAGAAAGTTCCAGCAGTTGATGTCATGCGATATTGTGTCACGGTGTCTTCAACTGAAGGCGGGACAAGCCTGGCCAATCCCACATCACTGATCTTGCTCACGAAGTTACGGTCAAGCAAAATGTTCCCAGGTTTCAAGTCACGGTGCACAAGCGGTTCTGGCTTTGTCTGGTGTAGGAAAAGGAGCCCAGTTGCAATCTCTGCAGCAATTCGGAATCTCAGTTGCCAGGGAAGACCTCTTCTGTTGCCTCTCCGGAAGAGGCAATCATCTAAACTTCCATTAGCCATATACTCATACACCAAGCACCCATACTCTGGGCACGCTCCAAGGAGGAGAACCATGTTTGGATGCCTTATGCTACTTAGCACTTCAACCTGTATGCACCAAATGCAATATTCATTCATCCATTCAGCCATAGGCCATTGATTACCTCAAATGACAAGGGATATAAACACAATAATGTAGGTTCTATTGAACATAAATCATGTACAAGTTTCTGTTCTTATTTTCCATACCTCCTGCTGAAACTGTGAATGCCCCTGAGCTGCACCTGGTTTCAATACCTTCACTGCAACTGGCGTGTGATCTAGTTCACACCTGTAGACTGGCCCGTATCCACCTTCACCGATCTTGAGAGAGTTGGAAAAGAAATTTGTTGCTTCCTCTATTTCCTCTATAGTGTATTTTCTGTACCTCGCAGGACTATGTGAAAATATGTCTGCAGTCTTCCTATGCCCAGATTCTACACTTATTCTCTTTCGTGCTTCCAACTCTGCGATTTTTTGAGATGTTTCTGCTGCTTCCATGGCAACCATACATTTTGCTTTCTCCTTCTCAGCCACTGCCAGTGCTGTTTCTTCAGCTAATCGTGCCTCTTCCACTTTCCTTTGTTCTTCCGCTTTCCAGCGCTGAAGTTCTAGTGCCTGTTGGAGAATAGTGCCAATAAGTCAGTATATACTTAACAGATTACATTTATCAACTTCATCACATGGCAGTAGTATTCCTAGAATTTGCATCTTTGGACTAAAGAAAAATCTGTAAGGTACCTTTTGCTTAGCTGCCATAGCTTCCTTGCATGCAGTACTGTACATTTCCATTGTCTGCTTCAGTTCTAACTTCAGTCTTCTCATTTCAGCTTCCACTTCTTCCTATGATTTCAAAGAAGGCATTTGTCAAATCTTGGTACTGAAACAGTTAGAAAATCAATCATGGTTGTTTTGGCATATTGAATATAATATATATAGCTTACTGAAGCTGAAAATATCGACGATGACATTGATGTCCCACTGTCTTGTGAACTGAATGAGAAGTCACCATGATCAATTGATTTGGCTCCTGAGAACGAAGAGCCATAGCTTCTGATGTCAAAATCTGAGCCTGTTGAAAGCCGAAAATTCATGCCAGAGTCCATATCATCATACATTGAAGGGAACATCCTATCAACACTAGGCCTTCCACTGCTCACGAATGAAATATCACTAGGTCTTCCACTGCTCACGAATGAAATATCACTAGGCCTTCCACTGCTCACGAATGAAATATCAGAGTCAGCGATTGAGGACTCGTATGATCTGTAATTTCCTCTACCGGGTCTTGTGAAAGGTGATCTGTCAACAGAATATCAAGTTAGTCCTCTCAGTAAGCCCCGAAGCTTCAATATTCATCAATCTCATCTAGATCATCGACATTGGCAATTAGCATTCTTGTGCTCCTTGTCATTATAGCTTATTTGATTTTGATATTTGAACATGCAAGGTTTTCTATCCAATCACATCACGAGTGATTTCTTGTTTTCTTTTGTACTGAGAAAGAAATTTCCTAGTATGGTTGGGGTGGTGCTTGTGTAAGTATATATTTGTTATGAAATTAAAATGTCCTATGTTATTGTTCATGTTCACTCCAACTACCGATTCACGTGGTACTTACATGATGTCCTCTTCATCTGCTGTTTGCTGGCGGACAAGGAATGATGACTTCTCCATTGATGCTATCATAGATGTAAGTGAATGTAGTGTTTAGCAATGTTACCAAAAATTAGAAAAGTTAGACAAAGAGATATAGGCCAAAGATTAAAAGAGAAGTTGGCATACGTCGTGTCAGGGCAGGATTGCGTGTTAGCTGTGGATCCATTCTCCCAGAAGTTTGGAGAGACTGCCGCGGCTGCAGTGTGTTGTTACGAGGTGGAGGTTTAGCAGTTGCTGTTTTCACCAATGAGATTTTTCCTTTGGAAATGATGTACACAGTACAGAATGGTGGTGCCCCTTTGGACACAAGACTTGGAACATCCGATGTCCTAAATCTTCTGTCATAAATAAAATCATAAAATGTTAAGATTGTTTGTGCATTGTTTTTGATAATGTTTGTTATCTTGTTTGAATTAATGTTTGGTGAGTAGGGAGTTCTTACCTAACAAGACCACTCCTTGAAGGTGCCCCGAGTACCAGAAGCTCGATGCCATACTTAGTAATACCTTCTATTAATCCCTTAGCTATATCTGTGTCCTCCAGTAAGACCTCTTTGCATTGTATCTGTTTTTGAATTGAGAACAAAAAATTGAAAAGGAAACGAATTAAGAGAAAAAACCAGATTCGTAACAACAACAAAACTGAATCTCATTCCATTGAAAGCAAGCTCTCTCAATGTCATGAGGACACGAAATAAAAGGAGCAATTATGTTTCAGAACTAACACTCTTTCTATTGCAGAAGACACGAAACGAAGCGAAAAGTTCTTTGGATTCATTGTCCATTTGTTGCGTGTATGCTCTAGCTACATCATCGTTGCCATCAATTGGTATAAGGTTTCCCGCTGTATTCATAATCATTCAAGTCAGAAATGTATGTCACAAAATATTTATTGCAAAAAGACCAATGCAAGGTGCACACAATGTGCGTCACTAAAGTAACAATAAATGTGCACATAATGTCACAAAATTGGCCTTCCTTATTTCAAACAATAGATGATAATTATATGAGATGGAATTTTAATGATTACTTGGTGTAGGAATGGAAGATGCTTTTTGTCTAACATGGAGCAATAAGAGTGCTTGTTCTTTGGGAAGAAGATTATCAACTGCCCATTTTGCTGCATATTGGCTTGTTTTGTTATTTTCAATTGCCACTGCCACCACACGTCCTGCACCTATCTTCTTCTCCTGAATCAACCTTGACATCTTTTTTTTTTTCTCCTTATGAATACTTTAAGTTATTCACTATAACTCAGAAAATAATTGATGTTCGAGATAAATTGAATCCAACTTCTTTCTTGAAGCCCAAGTTTTCTGTTTATATAGTTAGTTTGGATTCTCCTCGAGACAGGCCATGCATGAATATTTCATAGAGACAATTTAGTAAACGTAAGTGTACAAATAACTGTAACAAGTTGTGACTATTGTCAGCGCCATTTTAAGCATTGTTTGAAACTCTAATAGAAATTTTGTCTGCTCTTGCAGAGTGTCAACCCTTAATTAGGTTGCGTTTTGTTATTAGACTCCAAAATTAGTGAATGTTGAAGCGTACAATGTCTTTTACATGTTCCGTCACGAAGTAACAACACATTGCGATAATCTTAGGAAGGTTGACGTTAAAAAAACCAGAATTAGTTTTGGGAAGGTAGACATGCTTTTTATAAAACAAAAAATAGTTAATGCAAACACATAAGCTACAGTTTGTTCACAACATAGATTAAGATACTATTAAAACATATACTACGTATAGGATTAAAAAATGCAAGTTATTATTTATTTAGTTTTTATAATATTATGTTGTTTATTTAGTGCTCAAAAATATATATGCACTTTTGGTGTTTACACATTAATTGTATATATAATGTTTTATGTAGAGGAAACACATATCATGTAAAGTTATTTTACACGATTATTCCATCAAGAACAGCTATATACAGTAAATAACTATTTTTAAAATGTATTATTTTTTTATTAGTTGACATTGTAAATTTGGATTCCCTTATATAAGTGTTTTAACAATTTAAAAGAGGATGAGTATAAAAACGATAATGAATATGAGAATGAGACGTGACTGATATCTACATACATGTTTCCAATCTCTTTTTTGTATCTAATTTAAAAAAATTTCCATCTTTTCCTTTGTATCTAATTTAAAAAATTAGATATTACTAATACTAATATTTGTACTCAATATTAATGTAGGGATTATGGGTTAAGATCGGGACGCAATATCCATGTTAATAAGTGAGTTATATCAAATTAAATTTTAAGAAAAGTTGAATTAAAATGAATATAAGATGGGAATTTTAAAAAGATATTGATGTGAAAAGCTTATTACAAATAAAGAAATCAAGATATTAAATCTACTAAAAAAATATTAAGAGATCAAAACTAAACGTTAGTTGTGATATAAATACAATGGGAATTTTAAAATTTTAAAGAATTTGAAAGATTTGAAATTTTAACATCTTTGTTAATTATTTTTTATTTTAATTTTTTTTAGATAAATCAATTCAAATCTTTTAAAATCTATTTTTTCATGAAAAATGTTATAAATTCTCTAAAACCAATTATCCTCTTAAAATTTCCTTTTTCAAACACAATAAAATTTTAAACATGAAAGTTTAAATTAAACTTGAAAAAAATATGCTTAAATTCGACTAATTTATATCAAATTTTAAACATGAATAACTTGAAAGAAAAACATAAAATATAATGTGGTTATATATTTCCATTACAATTTGATTAATTTTTTCTTATTAGTAATTTTTCAAAAGTCTTATTTTTAAGTGTATTTACATAGAATTGCACTAGGTAAATCATTGCTCTCATCCCTACATTTAGGGTTATGTATATTTATATTTACTCATTTATAAAATAAATTTATCCATATTCAGAAATATAATTAACCAGGCCATTGGTTGTTATATTTTAACGTGAAGCCGATGTTGTCCATTAACTTATGTTTTTCTTGGATTTTGTTTCACGAAGCACACAGTTATTACAACATGAAAGAGATATGAGGAAGAAAATATCCCAGGTAAACTAATTCATATCTGATTCATGTCACGAGAGGGACATAAAACCAAGGAATGAATCAACAACTAAGGTAGTATCAACATTTTCAAGTTGAAAACTTGGTGTCTGCTTCACTAGCATAAGAAGTAAAAAAATTGTCTTGATCATCATCCCTTTGCTTCACCTCAAGGATTTTCACTACTGCTTCCTTCAAATCCCACCTCTTATCCACATCCGCTTCACAACAACTCAAGGCAATCTTCAAAAGCTTCCCCATCTCTCCTTCACTGTTCTTTGTTTCCCCCATATCTTGATCAAACACCGCATTGGTCCACTCTTCTGGCACCACTGAATCCACCCAACTTGCCAAACTCACCTCACTCCCTTTACCCTTTTGCAAAAAGTTTGCAGGGAACTTCCCAGTTAGGATCTCCAGAATCAGGATTCCAAGACACCACACATCAGTCTTCTTTGTGATCCTTCCTTGTTGCAAATACTCAGGACTCTTGTATATCACCATCATGTCCTGAGCCAGTTCCTGGTTTATCACTGGCACTAGACCATAGTCTGTGAGAAGAGGCTCAAATGTTTCAGTCAAGAGAACATTAGAGGACTTGAGATTTCCATGTGGGGCAATTAGCCTTGGCATGTCCCTGTATAGATATTCAAGACCTTTTGCTATGCCTTTCACAATCTTCAACCGGGTTGGCCAATCAAGGCTTGGTTCTCCCAGGGATTGATGCCCTGAAACAAAGTAACCATTTTTGTGTCATTGTCAATTATATATGAATAAAGAATGTGTTAAAAAGTCTCATAAAAGTTGATAATAATGCATACCATGAAGGCGAACAGCGAGACTGCCATTGTGAACATAGTCTGTGACCAAGAGCTTCTCTTCCTTTCTGTAATAGTAAGCCACTGGAGGAAGCAAGTTAGGATGGCTCAAACTTCCTAGCCTTCTCATGTGCTCTTGGAACTCTTCCTTTCCCACATTGTTCATCTGCTTGAACCTCTTCACCACTATGGTTGGTCCATTCAACAAAGCAGCCTTGTATGAAGAGCTGAAGCAGCCACTTCCCAAAATCTCAGCAGAGGCTCTCAGCAGCTCTTGCAGGTCAAACTTTTCTCTGTCATCTTTCAGAAAAGAGAGTCTCACGTGATCACCTCTTCTGCTGTGTGTGGAGCTCATTGACCTTGAGGACCTGCGGCTCTCATCACCCACGTCCCTCAGACGCCCTTTGCCGAGGCCGCAGGGTGGATTCTCCACGCCCGTTGCAGACTGTCGGTTCTTTCTTCTGTGAATGATGTACGCCACTGCTCCAATCACAAGCACTGCCACGCACACAACCACCACTGCCACAATGATGCTCGCAGTCGAGGGCTTCGATTTGCATGACTCCAACGGGGCCCCACATAACCTTTCATTACCTGCTCATTTCATGTGTATTGAAGTTAAGCATGTAATTTTCATGTATATACTGAAAAATTGTAATATACACTAGTTTAGATTGAAGTTAAGCATGTAAATTTCATGTATATTCTAATTGTGAGAAAAACACTGGAGAGATAAAACTACAATAAGACATGAGCAAGCTAGTATCTATTACAAATTATTGACTCTAATATCACTAATCGAGAATAGGAAAACTGACTCAAATCATCCGACTACATCATTTTCAATCCAAAAACCTTACAACATTGAATTTGTAACTTTTCTTTTGTATGGCTTAAATTTCTTATTTCTGCTCAATATCGAAACTTTTAGACTTACCCTCCAATATCTATATCTATGAATATGATAGTTTTTATTCTTAATCTCTTGAGGTATCAACGGACTGAATGAGTATCCAGTCATCATTTTCCTCAGTTCTTCTACGTATGTGCTTCTATGCATGTTATAAGTACGTAATCTATGTTGTAAAAATCGAAGAGGGAGGAATTGGAATTTGTGGTGGCTCACCTGAAAAGGAAGAAGTCGGCATTCTACTAACGGTGGAAGGAATCTGACCCTGCAACTGATTATTAGCAACACTAAACGATCTCAATCTGTTGAGGTGATGAAAAATGGGAATGGGGCCAGTGAACTCATTCCCCTCCAACCTCAGCTCTATGAGTCTCGGCAACTGCGTCAGCGAAGCTGGAATATAACCCGAGAATCGGTTGTGCGACAGATGAACTTTCTTCAACCACTTCAACCCCTCGAAGGCTCTGTAAGGAATCTCCCCAGAAAACTTGTTATGGGAAAGGTAAACAGACTTGAGACCAGCCAAGCGGTGAATTTCGGGCCATGAGCCCTCCAAATTATTGTTCATGAAACTCAAGGTTCTGAGGTAAGGCAAGGCTTGTAGAGATTCTATGTCAATGACCCCTTTGAGCCCCATGTTCTCGAGTTTGACGCCCCACACTTTTCCTTCGTAGCAAAGAATGCCATGCCAGTTGGCATGGCCAACGGTGCAAGGAGGAGTGGAGGAGTTCCATGAGTCCAAGGAGGAGCCGTAGTTTTGGAAGCTATCTTTGAGTTTGAGGAGGTTTTCGGAGTCGGAAGCGGCAGAGAGAAGAAAAAGGGTTGGTTGAAAAACGATGAAGATGATCCAGCAATGCCTACCACTTAGTGCCATAGTGGATGGTAGGCACTAGGGGCGGCGTGAGCGCCCTGGAGAAGGGCGTGGGTCAGAAATGAGGAGGGTGCAGAAGAAGAAGAAGAAGAAGAAGAAGAGGAAGAGGAAGAAGAAGAATGGAAAAGTTTTGATGGCATGGGAAGAAGGAGGAGAAAGAGGGAAGAAAAGGAAGAGCCAAGAATAGGCAGAGAGAGGTTGACCAAGGCTCACCACAATGTGTATGGATTCAACGCCAGAAGGAGCCGGAGAGCCTTCGAATTTCCACGACACAAACAAACAATCCCTTCTCCTTCCCTATTTTTGGACCCTCTTTTCTGTTGCCATGACTTTTCGTTGACCAAACATAGCATCTCCCAACAACACTCCCACTACCTACCTCCTTCCATCCATGCATGCATGCTACCGTATCACAGCTTCACTATAAGTTGTGTGGGTATAACATGATACCAAAAGATTTTATGCATATTCAATATTTCACACACCAATATATCCCTTTTTATATCTATTTCTCAAACCTCTCAACAATACTAATATCTTTTTTCATATTGTAATATAAGCTTCATCATATATATATATTGACCCACTGAATACGCGAGAGTCTCTCACAAGACCAGGACCGAAGGTCATTTCTATTTTTTATATTTAAATAAATGGACTGAAAACTAAAGAAAGAGGTATTGTTAGTATGATTCTTCTTATACGTCATTAGGAATGAAGTAGTTTTTTTTTTTTCTTTTCACAATTATAAGATAATTATTATTTTATCCTTCATCACTTTTTTTATATATAAATATAAAAATTTGTTTTTATAATTACTATATTGTCTCTAAAAATACATTATCAAATGATTTGTAAAATGGTCAAAACTTCATTTATCATCCTCATTTTATAACCTCCAGTTGGAACTTTCAAATTAGAAGGCTAGAGCACTCCGTTCAAGATGAAACGACCAATAGCATTTCTACATTTTACTTACCAATATTTGCATATACCAATAGCATTTCTACATTTTACTTACCAATATTTGCATATACATAATAAAGACAGTGTACACACATTCAGATTATATTTCTTTAAAAAAAAAAAGACTCGATAAAACTTTCAAAAATATACGTATTCCTCTAAAATTAACTTCAAAAAAAAGATATCATTGGCGTTTTATTCATTTAAATAATAAATCTTCTCTTTCATATTTCTCTCTTTTATTTCTTTCCTTTTTCCTTATTTCATTCCTCCTTCTAGAAAGCATTAAAACTAATATTCATACATTTTTCCCTCAGCAAGCACGATGTTTAATTTGGTTCCTCGATGTAGTTGCCTTTAATATGGATCCAAGAGAGCTTTTTAAAAAAAAATTGCTCTTTTACTTTGTCGCCAGTAATTTGGTTATGTGTGCAAGTAGATAAATAAACCAAATAAATGAAAATAGATTTGACGGACTAAATAATTGCAATGTGAGAATGTATACGTGGATCTGAGGGACAAAACCACATGTAAATAT
>Ga0099825_1002436_pt1 | contig 24734 bp, 9 predicted proteins | sample SiratroredBW_FD_76838 | JGI IMG/M metagenome (GOLD analysis project Ga0099825, IMG submission 76838) | Root nodule microbial communities of legume samples collected from California, USA - Siratro red BW | ecosystem: Host-associated > Plants > Roots > Nodule | place: USA: California | collected... | reverse complement strand
ATATATTTATAAAAAAATTTTTTTTGTTTTTTTGTAAATGTGAATAAAAAAAAAAAATATTATATATATTCTTTTAAAAATAATATATATATATATATATATATATATATATATATATATATATATATAAAATTTAGAAATAAAAAAGATATCAAATCATCTTTAATTATTTTTATTAATTTTACTTTTAATTATGATATTTCTTGATCATAATTATAAAAAAAAAGGTAAAACATTCTTTTTGATTTTATTTAGAAATTTATTTCTTTAAAAAAAATTCTAAACTCGATATGATTTTGACTGGAGCTAATATATCATGTTATATTCTTAAGAAGGAAATTAATAAAGGACAAAAAAGTCTTAGGAATATTATACAATTTTGGTAAAACAATATTATTTTTTATTTCAATGGAAAAAACATACTATGCAATACAATGCAACATGGAATGTTGCACACATAATTTGTTCTTATCAAAATGAGTATAACATTTTGAGATAGAGTAAAACTGGTTTTGAGAAATTTAAACTTCAATCAAGTTGTATTTTCTTTAACAATGATTACAAAGCTTTAAATATTTAAATATTTTGATAAGAATTTTCAAAAGCTAAAAATATACTTATATACAATCTAAGTATTGAATTGATATTGATTAGTAAAGTTTGATAGTGTATTAACAATTAAAATTAATTTCATATTAAGACAAACCAATAAAAAAACTGTGTTTTTTGTGCATTATTCTTCTTATACATTTTTTTTAGATATCACGTCTAGTATTGAAAAGTGTCTATAGCTTTTAAATATATATTATTTTCAACATCATCATTTATCTTTTTAATGAAAAATTACACTGTTTAACAACCAATGAAAGATAACTTTTTAAAATTAAATTTTAATAGGTGATATGTTATGTCAAGCATGATATTTTATTAGAGTTCTTTTAGTATGATAGTCCGTTTTCTCTTTTAAGAAACAACAAATATTAGAATGTTGTTTCTCAAAAAAGTCTTCAAAATTTCTAAAACCCAATTTAGCTTTTCTCTTCTATTTTCTACGAGGATACGTATACCTTTAAAAATGTCTTTGTGGAGGTTTCACATGTCTCTACGTTGTTGGCTCTCATGTACTGAAATTATATTATCCAGACAATCAAATTCCATACGTAGGAGTGGGTCGCGTATAATTAGAAAAAAAAACATATTAAGATAAGATTAGTTAGTAGTCCAAAATTAAAATATTTAGTTCAAAATATACTAATTATTCTTTTTAATAGTTATTTAAAATCATGACTTAAGCAATCTAAAAAATGACAATACATTAAAATCTTAGTAAAATAAAAGTTACCACACCTCTCAAAAAGTTACTATGCTAATTTTATCATACATGATAACGTTTATTTCATAGGTAATCATGTTTAACTCAACGCCGTCTTTACTCAATTTCACTAACATTTTCTTGCAATAACAAAAATGGTTTTAAAAATATAAAACATATTGTTATAACTTTTTATTCAAAATTATTGTTATTATTATTACTACCCAGACCCGACCCGACCCGACCCGAGTGTAAAGACGAATAAGAATAGGGCGTACTTAATTCACTTAAACGGCGGAGAACGAGAAGAAAAAAGAGCGTTTTGGAATCTTAGAAAATGTTGAGAAGAAAGCCAACAAAAATCGAAGTCAAGATCGAAGACAAAGAAGAACTCGAGGAAGCTCGCCGCCGCAACGCTTCCGTCGCCACTGCCACCACCACCACCACCGCCACCGCTGGCACGGCCTCTCTCCTCCGCCAGCTGGATCGCGGCGGCGAAGATCCCGCTTCCAAGGCGCATCGCATCGGCCTCTCCTCGTAAAACCCTAACCTCAGTCTCCCTCCTTTCTTCCCCAATGGAGGTCGAAGTGAAGCTGCGCCTTGCGGACGCCAACGCCCACCGCCACGTCACCACCCTGCTATCCCCCTTCCACGTCGTCACCCACCGCCAGCAGAACCTCTTCTTCGACGGCGCCGCGTCCGAGCTCTCCGCACGCCGCGCTGTGCTGCGCCTCCGCTTCTACGGTGACGACGAGCGGTGCGTCGTTTCGCTGAAGGCGCGGGCGGTGCTGGTGGACGGCGTGAGCCGCGTGGAGGAGGACGAGGAGGATCTGGACCCGCGGGTCGGGCGCGAATGCGTTGCGGAGCCTGGGAAGCTGGGATCGGTGGAGTCTAGAGTTTTGCGGAGGGTGAAGGAGGAGTTTGGAACTGAAAAGGGGTTTGTAGGGTTGGGAGGGTTTGGGAATGTGAGGAATGTGTATGAATGGAAGGGATTGAAATTGGAGGTGGATGAAACTAAGTTTGACTCTGGGATTCTCTACGAGATTGAATGTGAGAGTGCTGATCCTGAAGGAGCTAAACGGCTCCTTGAGGAGTTCTTGAAGGAGAATGAAATTGATTATTCTTACTCTACAGCCTCCAAATTTGCCATCTTTCGATCTGGGAAACTGCCTTAGTGAGTGAAATTTGTGTACTTCTGAGTCATTCTATGCTCTTGCTGTTAAGAGTTTAAGAATAAAACAAACTCATGTCATTTGAGTTGCTACTATTATGATTTTGAAGTGTGGATGTTTGATTTATTGTTTTTATATTGCAAGTAGATTGGTCTTTCATTGGTTCTAAAATAATGCTAACTCTTACGTAACTAGTAATTTTGATACGCATCATTGCCGCAATTTATGTTAAGACATATCTTCTCCTTTTGTTGTTGAGTTGAAGACTGTGTTTATGCATGTACTGCTTGGTTCTAAGAAGAGGATAGAAGGGTAGAGGGAAAATAAACTAATTTACCATTATGTATTTAGGATTTAGAATGTTTAAATGCAAGTTGATACAAGTATTTTGCTTCAGGTTTAAAGGCAAACTTAATCCTTAATCCTAGGATATAGTCTTTCATTGCTCATCTAAGTAAAGATCATGATCTTGATAGTAACAGTAATATATATTCAGTTAGGAGAAGAGCTATTAGTATTGTGCTCCTGTGATGTGTGACTTGTCTTGGGGGATCAGATTAATTACAAGCAAGCTAGCGCTAACAATATGCTTGCCACTGATGTCAAATTTACCTTAGTCATACTAAGGAGTAATAGAAGAGATTCACTAAATAGAAGTAGAACTCGAATAGCTTGTAGGATAATTTTGTCTAAAATCATGTTATTGTTGCAGAGACTAATGGGGGATGTGATAAAAAAATTAAATGTTATGTGTTTATGATGAAAATAAACTAATTTACCATTCATTATGTATTAGGATTGAGAATGGTTAAATAAGACTTAATACAATTATTTTGCTTAATGTTTGAAGGCAAACACAAACTGAGAAGATGCATGGTCCTGCTGTTTTTGTCTTGTGAAACAATGCTTAATCCTTGGGTTTATCATTGCCGCAACTAAGGAATGGATGCTTCTATACATAGCTCTAAGCCAGGGCAGTTTGTTACTTCTGTCTTTTCTTTCTCTGTTTCAGCGCTTTGCCTCAGTGTCCTAGTCAGAATAGGTAAGGGCAAGAGGGAGACAACAGGAGTTAATTTTGTTGAGGGCTGAATGGAAAAAGAATTCGAGGTTGTTCTGAGCCTATGAGAAACTGCTATGCTTTTCTACTAAGCTGGGTTACGATATCAGTACGAATATTTGTATTTTAAGAAATAGGTATATACATATCTTTTAATTTAAATCATATATACTATATAAAAGATTATATATAATGATATTATTTTAAATAAAAACCATACATAAATTATAGACAAAATTTATCAATTTTATAAGAGTTAGATTAAAATATAATAAATTAAAAGGAGTAAATTATTGAATTAAAGGAAGTTAAAAATGATAATCATATGCATAATTGTAAATAGTGAAACAAAAAAGAAATTTGGGTAAATAGTGAAACAAAATAGAAATTTGGGAATAGTAACGGAGGAGTGAAAATGAGGAGATGTGTCCCTACCAGATATGAAATTCGGATAAAATGGATATTCATAATTTTGGAAAAGTATATATTAAGCATACAATAAAGACACAAACTTTCTTAATTTTTTCTTCTCTTTCCTCTCATTTTAATAACTTTTATAATTGAAAAAATACAAAAAAAAATTATTATATCTCATTTTTTTTACATAATACTTTATTGTAATAAAATATTAAAAAAACGTTATTCCATTTGGTTATTTTTATATTTTAGGCTATCTGGACATGTTTTATACTATGCTATAGAATTAAGTTTTTTTTTTCCAAGACATCAAATAAGTGGAACTGTGTAAAACATTATGCTAAATCTGTTGTTAAACCAAAGAAATAACATTCTATAACAAATAATGAACTTATTAATTTAAAATAGTATTAATAATGATATTAAAAGTTGAAATGAAAGTGCTTTTCAAATTATCACATTACTTCAAAACATTCATAAATCACTCCTTGTATATAACACATAAATTTAAGAACATTTCACTAATAAAATTGGTAAAATACTTAATTTAATTACTTCAATCCTATACCATTGATTTTTTTTTTCTTGTAATTTTTTTTATTGTGTTTTCGTTGTTTAAATTTTGATTGTACCTTTTTTTTTTTCTGTTAATAGATAATTTATTTCTTCTGTAGTTCTTTGTCCAAAGTATTTAACAAAATTTTAAGCATATGTACTTTAACATTAATTAACCCTCTTAAAAGGCTACAGTCAGCTAGAGGTGGGGAATTTGGGACTCATAAGGAATTTGAATAGTTGAATATGACCATTGTACATGTGCATTACTGACATTTCTCTTATATTAAAGTTAAATAAAACCGCAAGATACCCTACTCACTCAATATTCATCTGGTTTTACTTTGTATACAATTGGGTTTCAATAACCATAACTATGATACCACTAAATGATATAGGCAAAAATTAACTCAAATAACAGACATAAATTGAACTTTTATATGTGGAGACAGCTCCACTTGAAAGTTGAAAGAAACTTTTGTTCAGAGAACTAAGACTGGCTAGGACATATATATGGCAGAAAAAGAAAACACTGTACCATCTACAATTTTACTTCCTCTTCTTAGCAGGTGGCTGTGGAACCTCTTCTTCCTCTTCTTCATCTTCATCCTCTTCCTCATCCTCATCTTCTTCATTATCTTCATCACCATCATCATCATCGTCATCATCTTCACCATCACTTCCACCTGCACCATTGGCCTCGGGATCATCATCAGGCTCACCCTCTTCTTCACCTTCACCTTCACCTGAGAAGTCCTCGTCTCCTTCGTCATCGTCCTGGTCATTTGTGTCGTCATCATCTTCTTCCTCCTCATCTTCATCTGAATCACTAGCATCCTTGTTCAAAAGGTAAGTATGTTTTCCCTTGTAGAGATCATCAAAAGGAAACCTGAGAAGAATCGGCATACATCAGAACTGCAAAGGTTTCCAGACATAAAGCATAACTATATTCTCCAAAGTGTTGCTTAAACTTATTCTCACCTTCCATCTATTGGGGTCAATTCAGGGGTGATGTCAGTCAGCAGAGATCCGGCGGTCTGGGAAACAAACAGACATAATCATTTGCACCCACTTCTATATGAAAGCTTGAACTACACTAATGTGTCCCATAAAAATGAACCAAAAGGTAGAACACAAACCAAGCTCATGACATACACAAATCATAACCCGTGGCCTAATTATTATAAGGACTTATTATTACAATAAGAAGCTTTATGAGTAGCTTCCCAAGCAAGCAGTCATGATGCAAACTGAGCTCCGGAGATCACAGTCCCCTACTGGACACAAACATGGTCATACAAAGACAAAGACAGAGAAAATAAAATATCCATGTCTATTTTCACGCACACAATGCAGAATATAAATTTAGCACAATTCAAGGAGAAGAAATTTCAAAACGAAAAAAATATAACTAGAACAGGCACAACTCACATGAAACCCCACATTAACAAACTGTCCTACTGTTAAGCTTTGTAAATATACTGCTAGAATCGTAGGTTAATTTCTTGAAGGAAATGTCTAGTCCATGTGATGTTTCTATGGAACATCAGGTTCTAAGGTATCGGTGAGCATGATAGAAACAGGTAAGGCTTTACACACAGACAAAGACACGCAACACTTAAAGCAAATCAGGCAAAAAAAGAACCAATGCAGAAGACATTAGGTTTAACGTAAAAAGCAATCTTAATCAAATAATAGTAATTCGATTGCTTTTAATTTGATCTGAACAAATAAATGACAAAGATGATATTTTAAGCACTCTATATTAACAAAAAAACAGCATTGGCTTACACGAAACAACAAACAAACTGTCATTCTTTCGCACCTGACTAATTTTTTTTTGGTTTTGAACACAGATAAACAGACCAACCTCTGTAACCAAACACAACCAGCAGTCTAGTAGCATCAAGGAACAACAATTATGAATAGGGTTTAGCTGCAACCAAATCAGACCCCAATCCGCACAAAAAAAAAAAAAAAAAAAAAAATTAAAAAAAAGATTAAACAAAAACAAAAACAAACCCCAACCCCCAAAAAAAAAAAAAAAAAAAATCTACTTTACACGCTTTCCCCCACCCGAATGAAAAAAAAAAAAAAATCACTACAAGCTCCCATTGACTTTGACCACACCATATAAAGGTAAGATTTCAGAAAAAGAAAAATCCCTAAATTCCTCTGAAGACAAGAAGTAAATGAACGAAATAGATGTTAAAAGTCCTGCTAGTAGAACAACTTTCGATGAACCCGAAAGAAATACGAAAGAGCATGCGAATTATTGAATAGAAATACCAATTGTTCACGCGGTTAATGACAATTACACAACATGCGCATTACAAGACTTAAAATTAAAAGGAGAGGGTTTGAAAGGAATACCAGAATGAGAAAGCAAAGGAGAGATTTGGCGGCGAGAAGAATTGTGTCCACCGCTATGGCCTCCACAGCAAAGGCGGTGCGCATGCTCTTCTCCACCGTGATGAGAGAAGATAACTCCTCCATAGTAGTAAACTAAATATTCAGAAATAAAAAGGAATGGAAAACGAAAAGAGAGAAGAACAATCTGAAAGACAGTGAAGAGAATGCAAGACTCTGACTCTGAAAGTGAGAGAAAGAAGGAGTTCGGTCCGGTTAAGATAAACCCTTGGTTGGTCCAGTTAGGGTTTTTGACGACAAAAATTGCTTATGTCACCCCCAATGTTAAATAATACTTGGCCAGGGTTATTACACGAGAAAAAGAAAAAACTTTTTATGTATTTAATATATAAGGATAAAATTTCTTATATTTAAAAATGCAGAGCTCTAACCACCGTTTGAATATATGAATAAATAATTTAACCAATGTCAACAGATTTAAAAAAAACATTACTATTTTGGTGCAATAGACGTTTGATTTGTTCGGACCAAAAAATAATTTTCATAAAAAAATTACACGGAAACTAATTTTAGATTGTAGGAAAGTCATTTCACTTTTGTTGTGGAAAGTATTTATAGAAAAATTGTTTGAATAAAGTTATGGGTAATTTGAATATAATGGTTATGGGAATGCATGAAAAATAGAGGGTGAATAAGGTTAAGAAGAAGAGGGAATAGGGATAGGAATAGGAATAGGAAGAGAATCGAGTCACAATCAGACCAGGTGGCGTGGCGTGCGGTGGTAGAATCATAACTATGAATAGACTCCTCGCTCGCATCAAATCTCAATTGTCTCTTTGATTCCTTTGTATCGTCCTGAGAGGGTCAACAGGGACGGCAATGACCCAAACCCTCTCTTTCTCTCTCCATACCGCTTCTTCGCCTTTGCGGAAAAACCCTAGAAATTAACCAACCAATTCTCTTTTCTCCATTCCCCGATTTTCTATAATTTTATAATTTTCGTTCAATCGCCAAGCCCTCCCTCCAAGTCAACGCGGGAACCCCTCAATCCGGTTTCGAAAATCTCGATCTATGTCATCCGAGATCGAGGTCGTCGAGGAGGTGCAGTCGCGCGATGAGCAATCGTCGGCGTCGGGCGGCGGCGATGGCGTGCCGGAGGAGAGCCTCCGGAACGACGTGTACACGGCGGCGGCGTACGGGGATTTGGAGAAGCTGCAGAGATTGGTGGAGCAAGAGGGTTGCCCCGTCACCGAGCCCGATGGGTTGGGTTACTACGCGCTTCAGTGGGCTGCACTTAACAATCGCACTGCCGCTGCTCAGTACATCATTGAGGTTCTTTGATCGGTTTGTTGAATTGCGTTTGCTTTCTTTTGCTTCTTGAGCTTGTCCCTTGGTTTCACCCTTTGTTTGCTCTTGCGTCCTTTATGCCTCCGTTGTTTTGGCATTTACTATTAGTGTTTCTTTTACTCCAATAATAGAAAATAAAAATGTAGGAGTTAGTTACTCCTTGTTGTTGGTTGAGGAGGGCTGTAGATGTAGAAGAGAGGATGATTTGATGATGAGGGTCATGCTTTTGGTTTGAATTTGTTAAAGTAGCTTAGCGAGCTCGTTCTGGCTTGTGTTATGAAATGGCTTGGCTTGTTTGTGGTGGAATTGAATGCATGAATTGAAATTTGGCTTGATAAATCGTGTGGAATTGGACCTTTTTCTCTTTCCGTGGATGCGGCGTACGAAATTGAGTGGTTGGTTTGTGGTTGGCAGCATGGGGGAGATGTAAATGCAACGGATCATACTGGCCAGACGGCCCTACATTGGAGTGCAGTTCGGGGTGCTATCCAGGCTGCTGAGCTTTTACTTCAGGAGGGTGCTCGAGTGAGTGCTGCAGATATGAATGGTTATCAGGTAGATTGATCTGAATGTTTTAATCTTTATTAAAGTGATTTCTGGTGGGGTAAAGCGATTGAAGTATGTTTTTAGCTCTTATACCTGGTTGTCTGCATCGGGTTACATCTGTGAAATTGGTAGTGTAGGGTTATTGTTTTACTTGAAGCACATGCGTGCAGCTGTAAATGTTGTTTACTAATTATGATGTGCTTGGACTCAGACAACGCATGTTGCTGCACAATATGGTCAGACATCTTTCCTTTACCACGTTGTTTCAAAATGGAATGCTGACCCTGATGTCCCTGATAATGATGGAAGAAGCCCCTTGCATTGGTAATAAAAGATCCGCCGTTCAGTCTTTCTTTCTATTGAAATGGATGTTTTACCTTTTCTATTTGTTCCTCATTTCTCTGTAGTCAGGCGGCTGTGTTGTTTGACACTATTTTTTCTGATTTATGATGCCTTCTTTTCTTCAAGCAAACTGCAAGTGTTGTTGGTTTGTTATTTTATTTGGTAGAGTTAAGTCAGAACACTATGTAGGGAGCTGTGCCCAATTAGCCCAAGTTGAAAAATCTTTTAAGCCTAGAGGGTCTTAATTGTTCTAATGCGTAATTGCTTGTTATAAACATTGTGAAATTTCTCTTGGCACATTTTCCATTTAATATTACCCAGCATGAAGTATTATTTTGGAATTAAAAGGCCAAGTGACATGTGGACTACTTCATTTCTGTTACATTTGTAAGCATGTTCATTATATTTATCCTTGGAATTCTCTCAATTATACATTGGTCATATCATCATCCAATTTGACTCCGTTTTTTTTTTTTTTTTTGCTTCTCCGCTTACAAAGTTGCACCAAATTTTCCCCTGAAGTTTAATGTACAGTGTTACTGAATTAGTTTCCTCTGTGCTATTTGTTGGGTTGCACATTCGTATTTTCCCTTCTAAATAAATTTTGAATGGTTCTGCTTCAGTGAAATTTTTATATAATTCTTCAGTATTTTAGAGCTATACCTTATGCTTCCTTTCTCACTTGAATTTTAGGGCTGCTTACAAAGGTTTTGCCGATTGTATACGTCTTTTATTATTTCTTGATGCACACAGGGGACGTCAAGATAAAGAGGGTATGTTTTAATGCTCTATTCTGAACTCCTTTTATTCTCCTCAAACTATTAATTCATTAAATGATGAATTTATCTTCTAATTTTCAAAGCATTACTATAGTTTATATTTTTATTTTTAAAATTTTTCCAGGTTGCACTCCTCTTCATTGGGCTGCTATTAGGGGCAACTTGGAGGCCTGTACTGTGTTAGTGCAGGCTGGCAAGAAGGAAGATCTGATGGTGGCTGATAATACAGGCCTTACACCAGCACAACTTGCTTCTGATAAGAATCACAGACAAGTTGCTTTTTTCCTTGTAGGTGTTTCATAATCAACACGGTTTGATTTGATTAGTAGTTTGCTTTCCATCTTCAAAATATTCCCATCCCTTGTAATTTGAGAAGTGGACTGGCTCTGGCTTATTTTCCTGAAAAGCAATTGTGTTCATTGAATTTATAGGATAGGTGCTTGAGTGGACTATGTATGTTCATATCTTAACCAATCATGGGTATCGTGTAGGGAAATGCCCGAAGGCTGCTTGACAAACGCTGTGATGGGAACAGCCGCCTTGGAAGAATTTCCAAATTAGGACTTGCGCCCATCCTTTGGTGCATAATTTTTGTGCTCTTGGTTACTTATATTCATTCGGTCATCTTGGGTATCTATCTTGGCTTCCACATATGGAATCAATTATATGTGCATGTGAGCACTTGCATGCATAATTAATCCTTTGTTTTGATGGTTGTCTCACTATCATTTGTATCTTACTTTTTCCTGTAGCAACAAAAATGCCAAGGCTTACAGCTGCAGGTGGTCTTCTTGCATGGTTTGGAGTTTTGCTTGCAACTGTTGGTTTGGTTATGTTTTACAAGTGTAGCTGGTAAGTGATGTGGTCTTAAATTTTACAACTTCATCATAATACCCTCTATGCCATTATATACAAGAATAAGATCTTTCTTCAAGAGACCTCTCTAGGATTTTTTTTACTGCTGTTATGTAAAATCTCGATGTATTTGAATGAGGATTATTGGTGGTTTGAATAGTGCAACCCTTGCTCTCTAACAATATGTAAACTTTTGCAATGTATTGTCCAATTGCTCTAATGGTTCTAATCCTCTATTCTATTCAATTTGTTTAGAAAAGTGGTGGGAAATTTAAGTGTGAACCATAGGATTTGAGTGGGATGTATGCAAAGAATAGTGTTTCAGGTGTTATCTGTGACATTAAGGTACAAGTACAATTATAAGACCTGCAATGTGGTATAATATTGGGTGGGTGGTAACAAGGCAACAACAGAAAAAAATCATTATGGTAGAGATCATAATGTTGCATTGAGTGAGTGGACATACTTGATAATATCGGATTGGGAATGAATAAAATCTTGCCTTATGTGGTTTTGATAGATGTGGAGCAGACTCGTAGCTCCCTAGTAAGGAAAATAGAGCATTCATTGGATGAAGGGTAGTCCTGATGCTGTAGGAAGAATGAGATCAAGAATTATACGTCAATAGTTTATGTATACACCGTAGACATGATTTAGATCAAAACAATTTGTCATTGTTTGAATCATGTTGCAGACCCTGACTTCTGAGAAAAGGCTTGGTTTCTGTTACCAAAATCCTGATTATTTTATGGTACAACCAAGTCTAATCTAAGAATCTCTTTCCTTGCTACTCTAGGATAGCTAGATAATACGGTCATGGGTCTCACAAGTATCACTGTAACCTGCATTTTTACAATATTTCTACTCACTGATGTCAGCTTCTGGCTGTATATCCTTAGTAGCTTCGCTTAGAAAGTAAATTTAGTCTAACTCAAACCTATAAAACCAACTTGTAAGGTGAAGTTTGTCCTCACTTATATATATTATAAGGTGACCATATATTTAGTCCATGTAGGATTCTCAACAACACACCTCACACTGATGGGTGAACATCTTGACCACGAGATTAGACACTTGTGGGTGGGATTAGACTTTAATAACATTTTAGAAAGTGAGGTCTTCCCTTGCTTATATATTGTATTTTGACTATATTTCTAATTCATGTGGGATTTTTAACATATATCCTCACTTAAGTATTGGACATCTCAAACGAGGGACTGGATCTTTGTACGTGGTCTGGTAGTAGTCCAATATAGCGAGTGACAAGATAAGTCAAACAAACCTTGCTAGAATATGATTTGATAGCATCCTAGTAGATTTAAGCCTAATTCAACTTTACAAAATCGATTTTTAAGATGAGGTTTGCATCTACTTATATACTATGATTTGGCTGTATTTCTAGTTCATGTGGGATCTCCAACACACTCCTTCATGTTGAGGATTGAACATATTGACCTTGAAACTAGATATTTGTGGGTGATTCTATAGCAGTTAGATAACAAGTGAGAAGGTAGGCCTAACAAACTTTACTAGGATAGATTCTAATATCATCTGAGAAAGTGGATTTGATGTAACATAGCCATATAAAATTAGTTTGTAAGGTGAGATTTATCGCGCTTGTATATTGTAATTTGGTTATAGCTGTTGTCAATGTGGTATCTTCAATATTTCATTGTTAAAATATTTGATAAATATATGGTGTCTAGTGGACCTTCTCAACAATTTTTTTCTAAAACTTTTTGTTTGACCTATCAAATAACAAATCAAGGACATTCAATCTAGGGTGGTATTAACCCAAAAATAGACATGCTTTATATCATATTTCATTTTCACTTGCTGATTCAGTGAATATCCAGTTTCAAATTCTAGATGCCTGCCACATTCTATATTAAAGCGCTTTTTCATTTGTTTTATGATGTTATTTTATCTTTGTTTTCTTAATCTCTCGTTCCCCCTCTCTTGCAGTAAGGATCCTGGTTATATCAGAATGAATATGCATGACACTCAGGCTACAAAAGATGATGTGAGTGTTTTTTTGCCACCTAATACAATATCTACTTCAATTTTGTCAACCTCTCCCTCAAATTTTATAATGTATAGTATATGGCATTGACTTAAAAGGATTGAGTGATTGTGGCAGGAGCCGCTTTTGAAGATTGAGATAAATAATCCTGCTTTGCTGGCTGGAAACTGGTCCCAGCTTTGTGCAACATGCAAGGTTCTCTTTGCTTTGTTTTGATTGTCGTACTCTGAAGCCTATAAATGTCTTGCAAACATAGACTACAAATGCCATGCTTCTTTGCTTTGAATGGTTTCTAACAATTTCATGTTGCCTTTTCTTTAGATTGTTAGGCCTCTTCGAGCAAAACACTGTTCTACCTGTGATCGTTGTGTGGAACAGTTTGACCATCATTGTCCCTGGGTGTCTAATTGCATTGGCAAGGTACTTCTGGATGCATTTTTGTTTTACGTGCATTGCATTTAACTGCTAATTGAATATTTAAGCTTTTCATTGTATAGTTTACTTTAACAGAAAAATGAAGGGGTATTAATCTGGGGCAATTTGTTATATTCTGTCCTCTACCTTATGTATGGAGCATAACACCTAGTGAACCTCTAGCATGTGGCATGCCATTTATTAATAATTGGACCTTTTGATACCAAAGGACACTACTTATTTGGTGATCTACATTACATATGGGGATTTTTATAGTGCGGACAGTTAATCTTCTAGTGATTGTTGCGATATATCTACAATTAAAATTGTTTCTACTTTATTTGAGTCTGTTCATAAAAAATCAAAGTATGCCATTCATATTTAGTAAGTAATAAGTCTTGGATAGGTTGGACTATTAATATTGTCTAACTTTGTTGCTAGAGCTATGATGATTACTAATCCTACCCACTGCCGGTTTTTTTTGTTCTTCCCATTATCATTAGTTTTGATTGAACAATTAATCTTTTTTTTTTTTTTTTTCTGGCTGGTTGAACTGATCTAATTTGGCCTGATTTCGTTACAATTTATTACTTCAGAAGAACAAGTGGGATTTCTTTGCTTTTCTTATTCTTGAAGTTTCAGCTATGTTGGTTACTGGTGGAGTTTGTCTTACAAGTATGTGTCTGCCCTGACATCGAATTACTGAGTTATGTAGTTCATTCTACTGCTCTTTAAACTGCTGATGAAAACTAAATTTGTGTGGGCAGGAGTATTAACTGATCCACTTGCACCTCATTCATTTGGGGCTTGGATTCAGTATGTTGGTAAGAATCACACTGGTGCAATATCATTTCTAATAGCCGATTTTTTCCTATTCTTCGGTGTGTTTGCTTTGACTGTCGTGCAGGCTAGTCAGGTATGTCTTATTTTTGTGTACAATTCTCTCCTGATCGTATGCACGTCTTTATTCATATGTTTTCATTCTTGACCTAGATATCTCGAAATATTACAACAAATGAGATGGCAAATGCAATGCGTTATAGTTACCTCAGAGGTCCAGGCGGTAGATTTAGAAACCCATATGACCATGGGATCAAGAAAAATTGTTCTGATTTTTTGATCAATGGTTACAATGAAGATGTGGAGTGCATTGAAGAATTAGGTCAGTCAGAGGAAGGTATAGGAATGATGAACATTGCAAGAAACTCAAACTTAGCAAATGGAGACTCGCATACCCGTGGTGAATATGCAAGGGGCCATGGAAATGGACAATATGTCATTAATGTGAATTCCAACAATACAAATTCGAAAACACATAATGGTCATGTTCATTCTTCTCATTGTAGCCATAATAACCACGGCAAAACCAGAAACGACAGTGCTCCCTTGGGCTTAGGTCTTGGACTTGGACGGAACAGCAGATCTGTTACACCTTCATCTTGATATTTTCATTTCTTGGGGAACCTAACCTGTAATGTATTATAGCCACGTGTCTGGGTTGGTTGGTTGGTTGGTATGTTTACGGTAATTCAATCTATTTGTGGCTCTTGTCTACCACACCCCCTGCAATTTTGTGCTATTACATTTAGTCATCCTATCATTTTTCTTTTCTACTTCTGTATCTAATTTAAAAGCTGATAAGTATCGCATTGAAAGCTATATATGAATGAAATTTGAATGTATTTGCCAGAGGTTTTACCTCTCTTAAATTGCTAATGTTATCAGAAAAGTTATTCTTTTCGATAACCTGACATATTTTCATATTGAGCCAATTATGTTTTGTAATTTTATATACAACTTAAATGATTAAACGTTTAATATATGCAAGTTAATGTAAAATACTTAGTGATCGAATTAAAATTATGTATATACTTTTAGCACTGAGTAATCTGATTTAAGAATAGAAGAGACTTAAAGAAGTACAAATATTTTATTAGTTAAAGAAATTAATTATTTCAAACTTCATTTCATAAGAACTATTATTCTTCTTAAATCTATTTTTATAGCTTTTCTCTTACAATTTTAAGTTAATTGTTCATAAGAACTATTATAATGATTTCTTAAGAAATTAATTCAATAAATTTCTTTTTCAATCTTTTTTATAAGGAAAATATGAAAAATTAAAATATTTATTTTTAATTTGTTTATAAGCTAATTTTAACTTCTAGAAAAATTAATTTTATTTTTCTTTTTTTTTAATCCTTATAAAAGAGTGTTCAAACAAATTTAAATGAGTTTTTCCCAGGTCAATTTTAAAAAAAAAAAAATGTTTAAATTTATTTGAAAAATTAAATTTGATTTTATCTGGAGAAGAAGATAAGATGATATAGGACATTTTAATGTAGTGAAGAGACTGATGAAAAAGACAATGAATGGGAGGTAAGCTGTCATTGTTTTCATAAAAGATATCTTGAGCACATTAAGATGAAAATGACATGGATATTTTTGGCGCATTCATGAATTAAAATTAGACATTGATTTTGATACCATGCTTAAAAAAAATACACTAAGATCAATTTATATTGTTAATATGAAAAATTAGTATAGAAGTATATATAACTTTGATACATATTTTAATCGGGATATGTTAATTGTTAAAAAAATGGCAGTTACTTCACATTACTATATGTACTTAACAAATCTTTAATATATCAATAATTTTCTCATTATTTTTATTTTAAAATTTATTTATTAAATGATTTTTTCTCTCAAAATCATATATATAAATAAATACAATAAAATAAAAAATTATAAACTTTTCTATCAATATTAACAAACATTTTTAATAAAAAATAAAAAAATATAATAAATATTAAAAAGTATCTATATTTTTTTTAAATAAATTGAATTAGTTATCATAAAATTAAATATTTAAAAATAATGTATTAAACTGAATTTTTTAAATTATTGTAAATATTTTAACAACATCTAATATTATTTTTATTATTATTAAAAGAAATAAAATATGAGATAATTTTTTAAATATGAAAAGAAAAAAATTATTTAATATATAAAATAACAAAGACATTATTAATATTTAAAAAAAATTTTAAGTATAGAAAGTATTTTGTATGGTGGAAGAATCAACTACCAAAAATTAACTACCAAAAATTAATCCACATCAGATGTACTGTAATTGCACAGTTTCAAACACAATAGTGGGTTATGCACTATTTATTTTATCATTTTATTTCTGTCAATTTAACTCTTGAGTGAGATATTTTCTTGTGTTATGTGAAAATAAATGTTTGATAGTATCCTATTGTGCATTACACTCAGCCAAGTGTGTGAAACTGCTTAATCAGACAAATTAATAATTGATTATACTAAAAATCAGATGTATTTCAAGTGGGAAAGTAATTTCAACCCCAAAGTGATATGTTTTGTAGTTTATGAATGGCTTATTCTTCTTTCCCCTTTTGGAAAGATATTTTTTCTATCAAGATTTATATATAATTTATTAACATTTTTTTTGGTAATAATACAATAAAAGTGACATCTAAAACCATCGATAATATTTTAAACAGTAATTAAGTAGTTGTTGTTTAACTAATATTGATGATCAATACAAAAAATTAGATTCTTTGAAAAACACTTTTAAAATATTATTTTAATAATTAAATAATATATATATATATATATATATATATCACAATTCCTATAGGCATGCCTAATAAACAGGAAAGATCATAATGAAAAGTTTGAAAGTTTGAGCTCTGGAACCATTAAATTTTGCAGTGTAGATTATGGAGTAAGATATTTTCGCAGTCCAAAAGAGGATTTGATGTATCATTGTTCATCATTCGGATCAGAATCTAAATCAAAATCTCGACTTTGGTTTTGTCACGGTTTGTGGGAAGACATTCTTGCATTTGAAGCTACACTTCCTCATATGTGTATCTAAAAGTAGAAAAAAAAAAACTATAAATATAGAACTAAGTAAATGTGTCTGAAGTAAATTAAAAGTAACATTTATAATTTTATCAGAAAAATGTTCATGACTATACTTGAAAAGCTAACTTAAAATTAGAAAATTAGTTTAAAGTTGAATAACTAGTTGGTAACTTCATCTAAAGTAGTTGTGAAATCATAAATATTTGGTAAAATTATTGGTTGAAGTAGCTGAAAATATAGATTGAAAAATATGTGAATATTTATATGATATATATATATATATATATATATATATATATATTATTTTGTAATAAAAATTGTATTTCGAGGTGCTTATATTTTCTTAAGTCTCAATTTTTTTATTTGTTGATTAATTGTTTTAATTACAATTTTTCTCAGTTTCAATTGTTATGTATTTTATCGAAATTGTATATTTTAGAATTCATCTTATATTATATCCTAAAATATTTTGAATCAAGTATAAAATTGAGCTGAGAAATAATTAATATCTATGTAGATGTTATGATGTTGTTCTAGTAATTAATTAGTGTATTGCTTAAAATAAACAGCCAAACATAAATGAATACAATCTTATTTAAAAAAAGAGTATCAAGGAAAATTAATAAATATTTAAAATAGAAAAAAAGGAATAAATATAAAAGCGAAAAACTAACATTTTAAAAATAGAGTAACTAAATAAAATTTTCAGCTAGTTAAAACAAAATAAAACTAGCTCAAAAGTCTTGCCAAACATATCTTATTATTATAAATACTTTTAACTCTTGTACCAAAAAACTACAATAACTCTTAATACACTTGTGAATAAGTTTGATATGATTAAATAATTTATTAGGTAAAATGAAATGTAGATTAAATTTAATCTAATTAAAATTATTTTTTTATTGAGTTAAACTCGACTCAAGTTAATACAATTCGATCTTGTATAACTTAAGTAACAAGATATAAGTGTTTAATATAAGATCTATTTAATAAGATCAAAATTATTAAACAATATTGATATTAATATTAATTATATTAATATAATTCTTATTTAATTTAATCAATTATTCTATTGATTAAATATGTATTTTAAAATATTAAATTATTTAAATAATACTAATATAGTTTATTTAACAGAGTTATTTTTAAAAAAGTTAATAAAAGATATTTTGAAATTACAAATTTTAGTAAAAACAATTAAAGTTTATGATCCAACACAATCGGAAAGGATGAATTGAGTATAAAAAGAGTAAAATAAAATTCAACTTTTTTCAAATTGTTTTTATTAGATAGAATGATGAGTTTGACCTAACCTAATTAATGAAATGCATTTGCACTTTAATGTGGCGGCAAATTAATCTATTATGAATATTTTGAATATTTTTTTCAATAGATAAATATAAAAATCAAATAATTTATTTTAAACATATAAAATTTTAGTGTCAGCTTAAATTATTTCCAACATAATGATCTATAGAAAAATTATTCTCAATGATGTTCTAACTGTTTATGGTAACTTAAATATTAGTCATATTTTTTCTCTAATAGTTACTGATGATAATAAACATTTTATTATTCTATTAAGATTTAGGAAAATTACGTTTGTGTTATTCTGTATGGTATAAGAGTTTAATTAGAATTACTTTTAGAACAAAGTAATTTATGCTTTAAAATTTAATTTAAAAACTGAATTTCTAACAATATTGAATATCAATCATCAATCATCAATCCGATACCATCTTTTACAGTATTTTTTTATTTTGTAGAAAATAAAAAATAAAAAGGAAGTATAAATAAAAAAATATTAAATCATTTTTTGAAATTATAAATGTTGAATTATTGGTTGTAATTTTATATTTTATAAATAAATTTTAAAAAAACAACCATAAACATAAAATATATTTGAGTGTAGATTAGTTTAGATTTAGACGTGAATATTCTAGTGAGGTTATATGATATTGTTATCCAATGTGAAGAAATAAAAAAAAATAATAATATGATTGGGATTTGTGAAAAAGAAGAAGGGAAGAAAGAGGAAAAGTGAGTGAGAGAGAGCGGAAGGGGCGGACGTGGGACCCGCATTTATGAGTATGACCCACTCTTCTCCTCTATTCTTATCTATACACTCTCTCACTCCGCTCCTACTGCCACGTGTCTTCTTTTCCCCTCAGTCACTTCTCTTCTTTTCTCTTCTCTTCCTTTCTCCTCTTCTCTCTGTTTTTCTGTTTCAAAGCTCTCTCTCATCAAACTAAACGCAACAACCTCACGTTTTTTTTTTTTTTTTGGTATTTCCTTCTTCCAATAATGCTTCATTAATCAATCAACCTTAAAATCGCGTAATAATAATGGAAACAATCTAAACGGAGGAATAATCTTGATCGTTTCAAAAGCAGTGCAGTGTAAATTATCTTCAATTGCCATAAAAATTATTTCCTCTTCAGTGTTTTGTTTGTTGTTTGTTTCTATTTTCTGTTAGTGTTCTGTGGGGTCGATATTAATTGTGGTTGTTTGCTTGATCAATGATCAATCATCAATATGATTAATTCTGTGATGATCTTTTCCCCCGAAGCTTGAACTGTGGTTAGTTTGACAGAGTTTGTTTTATTTATTTTATTCGTTTCTTCATGCAGTTCAGTCCAACAACACCAGAAAGTTGTTGAAGTGGGATGGGAACTTGACTTTTTTGGGCATATTTCATATGCGTATGTGATCAAAGGGTATCTGTACGAAATTGAGTGATGGGAGGTATCACCTCTAGGAAGAGAGATCAACAAGTGGTGGAAGATGATTTAAGCAGAGGAATCTCGGGAAGGTATTGTAGAAGTGGCAGCATAAAATGGTCGAGGCCCAGGAATTTACGTTCCAAGTCCAATCAATGTCCCTCCCTCCTGGATTTGTGCATAAATAGGATACGGGAGGTGCATGCTTTTTGTCAACTTGTTTGTTTTGATTTTTTTCTTTTTTTTTTTCCCTCATTACTTGACTCACATGTTTTGAGTTGTAACAGGATTTTCAAAAATACAATTCCTTTTCTGTTCTTCCAAGAGACATTAGCCAGCAGATCTTCAATGAATTGGTCGATTCTCACTGCCTGACTGAAGCTTCTCTCGAAGCTTTCCGAGATTGTGCTCTTCAGGTACTGTTTTAGATGCTTGGTGAAATTGGAAGAGGTGCCTTGATCCTACTTTTTGCTTATAAATTTCTGTTCCAAAGATGACCCTACTTATGTTTTTTGTTCTGCATGGCAGGATATTGACCTGGGTGAATATGGTGGAGTGCATGATAAGTGGATGGATGTCATCTCTTCCCAAGGGTTGTCTTTACTTTCAGTTGATGTTTCTGGTGCTCAGGTGACAGATCATGGACTACGACTCCTAAAGGATTGCTCAAATCTTCAAGCATTGACTCTCAATTACTGTGATCGATTTTCAGAATATGGGCTCAAGCACATTAGTGGTAGGGTTACTATTCTTATGATCAGTTTTTCTGACGCGAACACGTCTAGTTTATGAACATAGGAAGAACATACAAATGATTCAAATTAGTTATGTAAAATTTCTGTCTTTTATTTTGTGTCTTTGCTTGTGGTATATAGTGCAGAATTATTCTTAGATTAATTAATGTTATTTTCCTTTGCTGTAAAAGAAATATAAATAATGAATAGAAATCCTAATTGAACATTATGTAAAATTGGAATTACGCGCTATGGTTTGAATAACAATATTATTTGTTCTGAATCTTCTGGTAACAAATGGATTAGGTTTAACTTGCTAAAGGTTAAAGAGTTCTGTCTTATTAACGTATACAATTAAGAATGCCAATTTGTTTCTGTAGGTCTTTCAAAATTGGATTCCTTGAGTATCAGGAAGAGCAGCAGTGTCAAGCCTGATGGAATGCGTGCTTTCTCCAACTTATTTAATTTGGAGAAGTTGGACCTTGAGAGGTGTTCAGAAATTCATGGTGGATTTGTTCATCTTAAAGGTTGCTGCCATTCTTCATTCCTGCTCATTTATATGCAAGAAGTTAACTTATTTCTAATGTAATTTATATTTTATAACCAATCTCACCCGGCTTTAAAGTTAATGTGATGATGGATTTTCATCATTATTGGTTAACGGGGGCAGTTGCTTTTGCCTGTGCTTAATTGAAATGATAAGTTCTACTTCGTTTGATCGTTTTTTTGGGGGAGGGGGTATAAAATGATTTTAGGTGGAGGGAAGCTTGCCTTAGGTCATAAGTTAGGGGTTGCCAATGGTGGACTGACTACCAACTACCAACTGGAATTGATCCTTGGACCTTCGAGTCGAGGCTATTTGATCCTACCAGTCCACCCAACTTTCATTAGCTTCTCTAAGGGCCTCATTCATTAGATATTATCAAATGCCATCCTGCTTTGAGTGCCCTTTTATACAGCATAATTAAGAAATTACTAGGTTATATATTTAATTTTTGTCTCAATAATACAGGTTTGAAAAAGCTTGAGTACCTCAATATTGGATTCTGTAAATGTGTTAGGGATTCAGACATGAAGTCTATCTCAGGTATTGATCATAAGATGATATGGTTTTATCGTAGTCATTGCATTTCAGGTTTATTTATGTTGTACAAAGGCAGTATTACTGTGTGTCTGCATTGTGTCTCATTCTTTTGTTTTATCTGAGCTCAGTTTTTTTATGACATTGTAATCTAGTGTCTTGCATTTATTCTTATTGCTAGTTAGCAATTAACCAAAAACTGGGTGGGGGGAACACTGTTCTCCAAATTTGACTTCCTATTTTTTTCTTTTGTGCTTTCTTTCTCAGGGCTCTCCACTCACTCTACCAATGACCCTCCTTAAAGCTATCATTAGTGGAACACCAAAGAGTAGCCTTACATAAAAACCTATCTATTATGTGTCTGCATGTTTGGGTGATTAAGAAATGCACTCATAAATATGGGTATTTTGCTTTAACAATACATCAGACAAACACATGCCCGCAATATTTCTTCTGAAATCTTTGGTTTAGACTTCTAGAAACTTTTAACTCTGACGGGTTGGTTTAATGGGACAATACAAGGTTTAGCATTTGACTAGTTCCTGGTTTAAGCATCCACTTGTCTCCTTGGGTTAAGGTACTTGTAAATCTTTACAAGTGCTGAGTTAGGAAGCTTGCTTGTCTTGGATTGGGGTGAAATTTCTTATAAAAAAGACTTCTAGAAACTTTGTTTTGTCTTTGGTTAGTGGGGATGCATGTGAAACTATCTACTGAAAAATACTATCCTTCTCCAATGCATAACTTCCAAATAGGGATGACAATTGCACCAAATCCAACAGTTACTTGCAAAATACACCTGTGAGTTTATACTGGGACATGTGGCTTTGCAACTTAAATCAATTGCTGCATTTATCATCAGTTCTTTTTACTTCTAGAATTAGGAAGTTAGGTCTTGATATTTTTGAGCTGACTGGTGGCATATAACGTTTCAGAGCTTATAAATTTGAAGGAGTTACACATTTCCAACAGCAGTATTACAGATATTGGGACTGCCTATTTAAGAGGTATATTTCCAGTGTTTGTCATCCATTACAAGTGTCTTAAGACTCTGTAATTGTTGCAGCTATTTAATATCCATTCTCAAATAAAAGTATCATCGTATCATTACTATCATCAAAATATAGTTTTAGTATATTGAATAAGTTCATAACTTTGTTTGCTCTAGGTTATTCTGTTTTTCACATTATACATTGCCTGGGCATTCTTTCTGGCTTACAGGTTTGGGGAAGCTTACCACATTAAATCTTGAAGGATGCAATATTACTTCTGCATGTTTGGAGTCTATTCACGGTAAAATCAATTCTCAATTTATTCGTTGAAGTGCCATTTCATATTTTTCAATATTAGACAGCTGTTTTGTTTTCTGGAAGTTACTCTGCAATTCATGAGCTTTCTCATTTTTATTTGGAAAATTAAGGGTTTGACTAGTCCGGCATGCAATCAACAGCTGCTAAAGCGGGCAAAGACTACATTTGAACTTGGAAACTCGTTTTCTTAGGTTAATTTCTCCTAGTTAGTTATTTAACACTATTTTTTTGATACAGCCTTGGCTTCTTTGGCAAGCTTAAATCTCAACAGATGTGGTCTCTCCGATGATGGATTTGAGAAAATTGCTGGTAATTTTGATATAAAATGACCCAGTTTGAGGACTTAGTGTGTCATGTTATTAATTCTTGCTCCAAGGATGGCAAATCATTGGATTCTTGGTTTTACAGTATGTCCCTTTCCTGCAGGTCTTAAAAGCTTGAAGAGGTTAAGCCTGACTTTTAACAGAATCACCGATGCATCTTTAGTTCATCTGAAAGGTACTTAAAACATCAATATCTCATAAGAGTGACTATTTTATTCACATGCTGCTTCCCTAAATTAATCAAAACTCTTTTTTTTTTTTTAGTTTTTTTATACTATTTCTGCGGACTTTTGCCTTTGCGTTTTAATTCCTTTTACTTTCAATAGTTTGACATGAACATTATAACGTGATCTTCATGCTTTCCTATCTGCAAAATGTCCTGACTGTTACAAACTAAAAGGAGAGGTGAGAAACCTTTTCTACATTATAAATTTTCCTGAAGAGTCCTTCAAACGCTGATGATGTCTAATGAACTAATTCAATCTTTGAAGTAAACGTATTTTAAATAAAGGAAGTAAGAAAGTCTAATCTTAAGATTCTTAATATCTCTTTTGATTACGTGGAAAATTATTGTCATTATTGATGTGTGGTACATGGGTTATTATTGTTAATAGTATCCCCACAAAATCTGTTTTCAGTGATCTCTTATCCTTCTCTTGTGTTGTAATTTCTAATTAAACTCCCTTCTCTAAGTCATGTAAATGGGCGCACGAAACTGAAAAATTGGAAAAAACCTAGAAATTATTAGGTGCATAATATTTATACGCTTAAAATAAATTGCCCATTTGGTCTCTAAAGTCTACAACAACTAGTTTTTATATTCCACAAGTTGGGGTCATTATTGCTACTGAGATGTTGATTATCATCAATCATCATTTATATGATTTGTTAACTATCAATAAATATTTTTTCTTTTTACAGGTTTAACAAATTTGGAGTATTTGAATCTGGATTCTTGCAGGATAGGTGATGATGGGCTTGCTAATTTGACAGGTTTTCACCATATTTAAGTAACCATTTTCCTTTTGTTAGATTTAAATGGCCATTACATTGTTCAAAGTTTGAATAGATTTGTCACACCAGTTCAAAGTTTTATTGATCTGTGCCTCGTCATTTGACACGAGGCGTTGAGGCTTTATTTACCTTTATGCCATTTTAGCTGAATGGTTGAATGTCATACTTTGATGATTCAAATCCACCTAAGACAATAAAAATTGAAATAGAATAGAGCCATGTGAAACTTGGCTCTTTCCAACTTGAATATCTGAATTGCACTTATAAAATTGTTGTGGGGATTTAAGCTAGCATTTATAGGCTTGACAGTGTGTTTAGAATGTGTGTGTATATATATATATATATATATATATATATGTGTGTGTGCTTGGTCTGGTCACTGGTGGCTTTAATACAGTGTGTTTAGAATGTGTGTGTGTGTGTGTATATATATATATATATGTGCTTGGTCTGGTCACTGGTGGCTTTAATT
>Ga0099825_1002430_pt1 | contig 24755 bp, 5 predicted proteins | sample SiratroredBW_FD_76838 | JGI IMG/M metagenome (GOLD analysis project Ga0099825, IMG submission 76838) | Root nodule microbial communities of legume samples collected from California, USA - Siratro red BW | ecosystem: Host-associated > Plants > Roots > Nodule | place: USA: California | collected... | reverse complement strand
TTTTTTTTATTTTTATTGGTTTTATTTTTTTTTTAATTTTTTTTTAAAAATTTTTGGTGATTTTGTGGTTTGTTTTTTTTTTTTTTTTTTTTTTCTTGTGATGGTGATGGGTATGGGAAAGTTCCTTTGTGGGTTAGTAGGTGCTGAAATCCTTGTAGTCTTAGTTGTACTCTCAACGAATCATGTTCTGCCACGTGGATTCTCAGTAAATCTTCTGACTCGCCATATCTATTCAAGGTTGTTGTAAGATTTATCCATCAGGTCATTATGAGAAAATGAAATCTTTCATTTTATTAAGATAGGAAAGGTAAACTAGATCAGAGAGCATGAGAGTTGTTAATAATTTCTAAAATCTAAGTGTAACAGAATAAGGTTGCGATTTTATTTTTATTTTTATCGGGTTGGGATTTGATATTTTGGATACTTATTGGATGGAATGAAAGTAAAAGAAGAGTTGGTTAGTATAAGGGAGTTCTAAAAGCTAATTTAATAAAATAATTGCTTAAACTTTGGAAAACGATGAATTATTATGGAAAAGTTCTGCTTAATCACTTAATATATACAGGATGAAAATTTGATTTATTTTCAAAGAGTTAATACCATAGACTTTTATGTGTATGTTTTTTCTTATTTACTCCTTAGATCATGTAAATCAAGTTCATCTCATTTCTTTTGATATATGAGACAAAACAAATAGGTGATTAAAAAAATAATAAGATTAATTTTTTGTTCATCAGAAATTATCTTATTCTATTTTATTTTTAAATGATTTTTTTTGACACATGAAATGTGACAAACACATTCAATAGAATATCTAAAGACACGTGAAAATCACTTTTTTTTTTATTGTTATACATAAACTCTGAAATTAGTTTCTATCCCATTTTTTATTGTAAAAACCCTAAAATTTATAGTTATAAGATACTCAATTTGATGTTTTATACTCTCTTCACCTTTAATATCGTTAAAAAAAATTTCTTTATAACTTTCTATTTTGGAAAACGAGACGTTGATGGAAAAATTGAAGGATGTGAATGAAGTGTTGGAAGATGTTTTCCAACTATGATGAAATGTGAAAAGGGTGAAATGTAAGTGAAAGGGGGAGTTAGCTAGAGAAGGCGTTTTAGATTTTTCACAGATTTAGAATCATTGTTTTTGAGTTTATGGTTTTGATTTTACAGTTAGTTGGAGTTGTTATAAAATAAGAATGACTTAGTCAATTAAGGTGAATTGATTTTAAAACTTTTTCTAAGAACTTTTACCTTGTTGGGATTTTTTCAAAACCTTAAAGAGAGAAAAGTAGAATATACTTTTAAGTGAAATCAAATTTGATAGAAGAAAAGAAGTATAACAATATCAAGAGTAAAGGAAAAAAAATTAAATTACACAAAAATTTATATTGGTTCACAACTACTTTATCCTACTCTAGTTTGAATAATTCAACTTTAGAATTTTTTGTTCCATTAACTTATTCAAAATTTATTACAATAATTAACTATGAATCTTTTAAAGAGAAAATATATAACAGTCATCCATATTAGGAGGATATACAACCTCACAACTCTCACACTCTGAGAAGATTTATAACCTTATCAACTTTTAATGACCAAGATTACAAACCCAGATAACCAATCCAAAAGTCATAGCTAAATACAAAACAAAAAATATTACCACAATTCACCAAACTGACACTTGATCTCATCTTTTTTAGAAATCTTTTGAGTGCATAAATAAGTTTATGAAAATTTTTAAGACTTCTTTGATTACTTGAAAATCTTGTTATCAAATTTGATGCTTTGAAAATAGAGTCAAGTGCTATATTTACAACCTTGGAAAGCTACTGTTTAAAACATATTTAATCTATTATTGTTCATATTAATTGATTATTCTATGTAAATTAATAGAAAGGATTTAATAGATTAATTCCTTAAATAATTTATTAAATTAGTTCATTTCTTAAAAAAGAGTATTTAATTGATTATCTAAAGATTGTAATACATTATTATCTTTAAAAATCAATTATTTATTTCTTGTTGAAACATATTAATTGATTATGTGATTGATTATTATCTTAAAAAATTTTGAATACCCTTAAGGTGACTTTCTATTTTAATTTGTTATGGATTGTAATACATTATTATCTTGAAAATCAATTATTCATTTCTTATTGAAACATATTAATTGACTATGTGATTAATTTGTTATCAATCATAATAATGGATTAACGTATTATAACCATGATTTTGAAGAGTTTAATTGATTAAATAACCATACAATCGTTTGACTTTAAAACATTTTAAAAATAATTTTAACTCATTTAATTTATATTGTTTATTGATCTTATGAATACTTTTATATGAAACATTTAGAAACAAATACATGTAAATAATATCATCTTCATCCTTCATGATTCTTCATCTTCAAAATATCATCAACTTAAACTCTTTAAGAACAATACAAGTGTAGATTTAATTATTATTTACTATATTTTTATGCATATAGATTTCATGATATATTAAAGGCAATGTGAGATAAATGTCGTTTAAAGCATGCACCATTTAAAAATTTATGTAGAATACCCACATTTCAATAAACGTTACCCATAATTATCCACGTTTTATAACATATTGCTTAAAATAAATGGAAATTTTTTTACTATATAATTAATTTAAAGACAAACAAAACTTATAATCAACAATTATTATTTGAAAATAATAATAAAAAGTGGCATAATATAACTCATTTAAAACATAATTTTAAAACAAACTATATAAATGGTTTCTACCTCAATTCTAACATTATCGAGTTAAAAGATTTCACCTTCCTATATCATTAGAATATACAACAATTTTATAATAAATGTAGAATGAAAATAATTAACATACAAAAATTGTTTTTATAATAATATATCAAATTCAAATTCAATACTTTAGGCTAATAAGTATAGAAAAGCATGTATAAAAATATAATATTACAATCATTATCTTGTGGTGTTTCAAATACATTTTTAGTTAGTATTTTTCTAATTGTTGATTTTAAAATTATTCTTTTTTTCATAGGAATGATATCCACCAATTGGAATTTAATTTCTCAAAGAAAATCATTAAAATAGTTATTTTTTTCTTTCAATACAAACTCTTTATACTAAACCGAATTCCTAACCATGTATACTTAAATATCTAATTATTTACTAATTGTGATATTTTTCTTATACTATATTATGTGAAATCTATTGAATTTACCTATAAATAATAAATCTAATCTCATTTAAAAATCTAGTTAATCATATTTAGTTAGGTTTCTCCTTTCATTAACCTTTTTCATTAAAACAACTCGAGTTCATAATTTTACACAAGAACTCTAATCTTATAATAGTATACTTAAAATCTCAAGTATCTGTAAATTGTGTCGTCTTCCATACCATATATATTACGTAAAACTATTAACTGACTTTATAGATAAGTAATCATCTTAATCTTCATGAGAAAAATTCTTGGAGTAATTTTAATAATTTTGCTTATAATCACATGTTTTCATCATAACTCAATTTAAATACGTTTTTAACATGTTCTAATTTAGTTTCACTAGTATGATATTGATTAATGTGCCGCCCCTTTATTTTTATAATCATTACCTTTAACACTATGGTGAGTGTAAGCCACAAAATTAATGCATATTATATAACTAATTCTACTGCCCCTTTCTATTAAAGGAGAGAAAAATAAAAGGCACAAAGCATAGCACATAGGGTTTGGAAGAAAAATGGACCCTACCAAATATCTAGCCTGTTTATAGAAGGCCCTACTAATCTGAAAGACACATAGTCATGGGATATTGGATGGTGTTGGGTGAGATAGTTGCTGAAGCCAATTTCCATCCAAATTCTTTGTGTCCCCATCAAAGGACCCAATATATTGTGGGTTTTTCCTTCTCACTTCCCATCATGCAATGTTGAAAAGGTTGACCCTTTGGTCCCACAAAGAGCTGCTCCATGAGCAATTGGAGCACATGTGAGGATATCACTTTCTAATAACTTTATTGTGTGTGCTTCATAGGATGAATTTGTGCTTTTCAATTGTGCATGCTTCTCTGGGGTTAGGCTTGATCCCACTTAGAACCCTTCACAACATGGAATACCACTCTGCCTAAATGGATAGATCACATTGCATAATGTTTGCCCTTTTGAAAATTCTGGGGAGTAAACGCCAAAAATTTGAACCCTACTAGTCAATTTTGCTATCTTCATAATCGTACCAAGGTTTAAGATAACGATTCTAGGTGGAAATTGTGATACGATGAACTTGGACATTTGGAAGTATCGTGATTTGTTTGAACATTTTTCAAATTTTGGTAGACGGAAAAGTAAATTAAAAAAGTGTTGAAACTTGTAAGAACGTACGTAAATAATTTAAATATAAATTAATTAAAATTATAAATAGATAAATAATTCTGTAGAATATGAATTTAAAATTTTAAAGGAAGGGAAGTTAATAATTGTGTAGAAGAAAAGGTCCAAGAGATGAAAAAAAGTATGGAAGAAGAGTGTGAAGTCTCAAGTCTGATAACAATGTGTAAATGTTATTTTTAAGTTTATTTAGGCATTCCTTTTCCTAGAATATCTACTTTTTGTACATTTTAGTCTATTTTTGCAGTTTAGATGAAAGAAGAGTTAGATATCTATAAATAAGATTCTTTATCTCTTCTAACACTTATTTTGGATTGAATATATGAAGGGCTTTAAAGTTTTTAATTGTTATTTTATGTGATATTTGGAGATAATCTTTTCTTAAATTTTTTTCAGGATGTTTTCTTAGAAGAGAAACAACCTAATTTTATCTTAATAAATTTGGATAGTTTAAAAGCTTTCTCAATCTTTTTAGAGTTTCCGTTGTAAAGAGGAGAAGAAGACTTTATTATTTTGGCTTCAAGAGCTAGGTTGGAGGTCTTCAAAAAGATAAGTCTCTTTTTTTTTTTTTCTTTCTTGTTTAGTTTTTGGCCTTCTTATTTCCATTGAGTTCTTTTAGTTTAATTTACTTTTCTTTTATGTTTTATGGTTCTTTTTATTCTTAATTGTTTCATTTTCTTATTTTATTTTTTGAATGAATTGCACATTATTAAGATCCTAGACATTCTTATGTGAATATATTATTTGTGAATTTGATCATAAAAAAATACTATAAGTATTTTATATATTTGATGATAACGTACATACATGTGTTTTGTGACAGTTAAAGGGTACAATATATCTATAACAAGTCTTATGATATATGATCTATATAAATCAATACTTCATATAAGCTGAATTTAATTAAGTTATCAAAGTCCTAATAATTAAACAATTTCTAGATAGAGATTAAAAGTTTGAAATGATCTTACAATGACTGTAAAATAAAATCCTTCATTAAAGATGTTTTTATAGTCACTAGTCTAATAATCAACAAGGAAACAAGCAAGTTAATGTAAGCCTATTTTAATCACAATAAATTGTTAAGTAGAAACTGTTAGATAAAGAATACTCAAGAGAATACGAGTAGTTAGGTATAAAAAAAATACTCATTTAGCCATACGTGACTTAGTAAAGAATACTTGTTTAGTCATAAGTGGCTTAGTAAAGGATACTCATTTAGATAGGAGTGACTTGGTAAATAATACTCGTTTAGTCAGGAGTGACTTGGTATAATACTTGGTTGAGCTAATAGTGACTTAGGAAAAAATACTTTTTAATAGGGTTAGCCAAAAATGGTTGCAATCCAAAAGAATACTCATTGAGGCAGAAGTAGCTTGAAAAAGAATACTCAGTTAACCCAGAAGTGACTTGTGAAAAAAATACTCAAGAAATTTAATAAATGATAAATAATTACTATGTGAGCATCTATTTTGTTAAAATATATTAAGGGATAATCAATAATTATTATGTGAGGGTTATTAGCAATTATATTAAAGTAATTATTCTCTTATGATCTTGTTATTCCATGTATGTCATATATAAAGTATTTTCTTTCATCAAGAGAATAAGAAAAGAGATATATTTTCACTCTCATATTTTTTTATTTATTTTTTCGTTCATTTCTATTCATTTTTTTATTTTCATAACATGTGATTAATATAATATCTCTGTTAGGATTAGTCAAAAGTGATTATGAACCCAAAGAATACTTGAAGTGTACTTTATAATATTATTATACTTGGTAGTTTGTTGCAACAGACAAACTAGTATAAAATGTTGTGTATATTTATTTCTTTCCTATCTCCTTTAGATTACATATTATTATTGTCTATACTAACCTGAGAATGAGACTCTTTGTGAAAAAATTATTAACAACATCTTAGTCAAGTGTTTAAGCTGAAGTTCTCAATTTGTATATGTTATAATCTATCAAATACAAGATTTATTAATGAACTGAACTATCATCTTAACATCTCTCATCGACAATACTTGCTAAAGTTTTTAAATGTCAATTAAAATATAATTCAACTACTTCCTTCCTATGTTTTCTCTATTATCCATCTTAATCAGGAGAATCTTTTGGGTTTTCAAAGACATGTCTAGATTATGATGAGCCACTCTAAATTAACATGTTTACTAGCATTTATTATGCATGTAAATATTCTTAGTCATCTTATAAAATTTTGAAATTATTTAAAACTTATTTTATAAATTATCAAATGGCCCTTAGAATTATTGTAAAAATTTTTTGGAAATGTTTAATAAAGTTTGTTCATTGACCATTATTTTGATTTGTTGGTGTATATGAGATGAGGAAGTACCTGAAGAAGAAAAAGAGAAAGAGTATCAAATAATACAAATAAGAAACATGACTAAAAGGAAGAAAGATGAACAAATAAAGAAGTTTGAAGGAAGAATGACAAAAAAAAATTAGAGCTTTAGAAGAGAAGATTAAAAAAAATAAATCAAATAGAACTCTTGAAGGAACTTGAGAAAATGTAAGAAGAGAAGAAAAGTAACTTGAGATCTAACTCTTGGAACTCTCCAACTCAAATGCACCAATGAAATTAAAGTGAAAGGATTGCCACATCATCAAGAAGCATCATTACCTCTTCCAACTAAATGCAACAACCATCATTACTTTAAAAAACTACCCATGTCCCTTCATAAATTCTAAAAACCACCTTGTAAGTTCATGCACCTTCCAAACCACCTTTCACACTTCTAGGAGATTTGTTACAGTTAAACATAATTAAATTAACTCTATTAATCTTTTATTAAACTTGTGACAATCAGAACTTCCATAAATATTATAAATAGGAGTCACATATTTTATCCAAAAGTTGAATCAATAGAATTTTTTTAAGAAGTTGTAAAAGTTTCTAAGTTGTGTCTCTACTCTCTTTTTTGATTCTGATCTTGAGAAACTTTCTCAAGTTGTGGATCCTCCTTTGTTAATCTTATCTTTGATTTTTGTCGTAACCATGACTTTCATAGTATTTTCCTTTGCATCACTTTAAGTTCTTTCGTAAAGAACAATAATCTTCATTTTTCTGTTTAGACTGGTCTAGATCTTACACTCCTTCGAAGAGCCATATCATCTGTCATATGATAACATCATTACTTCATTGTTGAAAAATAATTTCACAAATATGTTTTTTTTTTTTTCACTTTGTAAAATAAATATATATGTAAAACTAGTTAGAAGTGAATGAGTTCATGAATTTATTATAAGTTAAAAGTGACACTTATAATAGTTAAGTAAACAATATTAATTCCTATAAACTTTTGTCATTTTCAAATAAAACAAAACGTATATAGTAAAGATGTCTAAACCATTGTGTTGAATATCATTTCATTATTATATGGATAAAGTACTCTTATCCATCTTTTTCAAAATAATTTCATAAACTCTATATAAATTCTCCAATTTTAGAACAAATATTTTCTTTTCAGCTAAATTGACCATTTTGATGCTCACGTGTGATGACATCATGACTTCGAAGTTAATAAATAGTTAAGTTCAAAAACTTGTCTCTTCCCAGGTTGTAAAAAATAAACAAGTCATCCACCATAAGATGAATACTAAAACAAAAGAATTTTTTTAAAGAATAAAAGCCAAACATGAAATAAGACAGGGACTAAAACAATTACTAAAAATTTAATTCAGCTTAATAAAAAATGCAAGTTCTGTTTTTATAGTTTACATCTACTATACATATTAATCTATATTCGCAATTATTATTACGTCTATGAAATAAAAATGATTTAATTAACATTGCTACTGTCACTAAAGGTTTTATTATTTTTAAAAAGTTATTATTTTTGAAGAGGACTACAGGTGATGCAAGTGAGTGTTTTTAATTTTTTTTTTTCAATGTACATGTGTTTTCAAAACTACATTACACAAAGTGTTAATATTGCTCTTGCTGGCCCAAAAAAAAAAAAATGCTCTCTTACGTTTTGTCCATGCTTCTGGTGGAAACTGAATTCATGTAGGTATCACACAATCATACTTAACAGTACAAATTTACAAAAATATGTAAACATTTGTTAATGAGGCAAAAAAGCATTTAATTATTTTTTTATTACATTAAAATATTAAGATTGTTGAATACTTTCTTGAAATAAGTAAAACTAGTATTTTAGCCCATATCATAACTAAATTTACAATAAATAAATCGTCTTAAATGTATAAATTATAATCTAATTAATTTTTAATAAATAAATAATTTATATTTGAAATAAATAATTTTTAATAAATAAATAATTTGAAATTATATTTTATATTTATGAAAAATAATTTATATATAATACAAAGTTATTTTGAACCATTCATAGCTTCCTTTAAAAATTTAACACTTTATTTAAAAGTGAAAGAGAAAAGGGGATAGATATCCATTCTGAAAACATTTCTTGTGAAGAAAAACTTATGAACACTGCTTTGATTCAATAATAACTCAAAAAAATTACTTTCACTCAACATATCTACGGTAACTTTTATGCCTAGAGGATATACCAAAAAATTATTTATGTTTTTGGTTACAATATAACCAAAATTTATATATGCTCTCAAGTACATAAACTATATTATAATTCAAATTTGTAATAAATATTTTTTATATATATAAGTTATAATTTAGATTTACGATAAACAATATTATATTTAGGGTTTAGGGTTTTAAGATTGTATTATCGTATTCTGAATGGTGTCTTTATGTAAGTGATTGAATTAAAATTATCAGTAAAAGATATAGAAAAGGGACATGAAATTTAAGATGTATTGCTTATGAAAATAGGTAGTAGAGGATGACAGCGATATGTTTACTGATAGTAGAATAATAGCAGGATATATGACAGTGATTTTAAATATACTTTAAAAGATATTAAAGACTTTGAATAGTCTAAAACAAATTATAGAATCTGTTGGTGTATAAAAGATTAGTTGACCTTTAAATTTTGAACTAGATTGATTTTTTATGTTGAAGGGAGAAAAACATTTCAAAACCTGATGGTCAAAGTGATGAAATTCTCGAGAGACAAACAAAACACTGTATTATTTATGAGTGTACACTCCGAAGGAGCGTACTAAACGGGCCTGCCAAAAAGTACAACACACTCTAACTTGAACAACAGTTTCACAGTAAAAATAAAGAAAGAAGGAAGGACAAATCAAGCAACATCGAAACCACAACAAAAAGTTACAAAACTAACGACAACGATGGTCTTGAACGATGAATACAAAACCTCAAAACAGTAAAATAAGGAAACAACATATAACAAACTGAAACATTACATGCAAAAACATAACATGAAAAACAAATGATAAGGCTATATCAGCCTAAAACAAATACTGGCAGCCCTACATTAACAAGAACTGAAGTTCCATGCAATGGCAATGATATCATGGATCAGCCACTGCTCCAGTTCCACCTAATCCTCCACCACCCAAACCACCACCACCTCCTGCACCAACTGCATCACCAACACCTGCTGCACCACCTGCATCATCAACACCTCCTACACCCGCTAAACCTCCCACACCACCTAAGCCTCCACCAACACCACCACCTAAGCCTCCACCATTACCACTATCTGCACCTCCAACACCACCAACACCGCCTAAACCTCCCACACCACCCAAACCTCCACCACCACCTAAACCACCACCAGCACCACCTGCACCTCCAACACCACCACCGATGCCATGGAAGCCACCAATGCCACCAATACCACCAATACCACCAGCACCACCTAAACCACCACCAGCACCTCCAACACCCCCACCAGCACCTCCAACACCACCACCAATGCCATGGAAACCACCAATTCCAGCAGCACCACCAACACCTCCAACTCCACCACCAATGCCGTGGAAGCCACCAATGCCATGGAAGCCACCAATGCCAGCAGCACCACCAACACCTCCAACACCACCACCAATGCCGTGGAAGCCACCAATGCCAGCAGCACCACCAACACCTCCAACAGCACCACCAATGCCATGGAAGCCACCAATGCCAGCACCACCACCAACACCTCCAACTCCACCACCAATGCCATGGAAGCCGCCGATTCCAGCAGCACCACCAACACCTCCAACTCCACCACCAATGCCATGGAAGCCGCCGATTCCAGCAGCACCACCAACACCTCCAGCAGCACCACCAATGCCACCAACCTTTCCTATTGCTCCACCGATCCCACCAACCTTCCCAATTCCTCCACCGATTCCTCCAAACTTTCCAATCCCTCCACCAGCCGCACCACCGATTCCACCAAACTTGCCTATCCCCCCACCGATTCCGCCCCCTGTACCACCCACAAAACCACCCATCCCAGCAAATCCACCAACCCCACCAACCAAAAAGTTCTTCTTCTCACCCACACCCTCTCCCTTTGGAGACTCTGCATGTGCATGCACACCCAGAGTTTGTTCTCCATTTTCACCACCACCCTTTGGCACATCACGTGCAGCGCTTGCACGCAATGTAACCAATACAAACAACACAAGCAGGGTACCCCATTTTCCCATCTCTCACACCCTCACCCTCTCCCTCTCCCTCACCCTCACAGATATTTTCTCTGTGAAACTAAACTGTGGAAGATATGCATGCAAAAGGGAGTCTCTTATACCTGGGAAAGTTAGAAGACAGTTGAGAGCAATAAAAGATTGCAAGGGAAAACAATTATGACTTGTGAGTTCTCGAGGATTGAGAAATCTTAATTTTGTGTATCAGAAGGGTAGGTAGAATCAAAAGAAGAGAAAATTTAAGAATGTCATGTGCTGGGCTGCCAAGAAATTCTTCAACCAATAAGGACCAAAGGGGTTCCAGCCTCATATTTAAGATTTTAGAAGCTAAATCAATGTGTTTTGATGAAAGATTTATGTTTGTTTTTATCTCCATTAGTATAAATTATATTGTAATGGTATTATTCATTTTTAAAATATATAAAAATATTTTAGTGTAAATGTTATATTTCATATTTTATTTGTATTTAAATATAAAAAGTTATATTGCATCAATTTATTGAATTGAATTGTTGTTATTGCATATGTTATTCAGTTTTCATAAGATGGGTTTAAATTCAAACAAAAAAACTGTTATCAAAATCTTTAAACCAGTAAAATCAAAGATAAAACTCACCTCGGGAAAAGATAAAACTTAATTAAGACATTGTTTTAGTTTTTTTCTCATTTCACGTGTAAGTGCGCTTCCTATGATCTTGAAGTCAACTATAAACATAAATAAAGTAATAAATGCGCAAAAATTAGGTGTGTGGATGTTGATAAAATAGGACTCAATCATTAATTAAAAGGAGAGTGAATTGGTTCTTTGAAATCTTTGTAACTATTAATATATTAATTAAGAGGAGAGTGAATTGGTTCTTTGAAATCTTTGTAACTATTAATATATTCTTTTGAGAATATTTCTTCAAACACAGAGTATGGTGAAGGATTATCTATAAAGTTAATACGGTTTGGAGCCCCAAGTCCCATCCATATCAGTTACAGTATGTCACTTTTGGTTCATTTAGGATGGTACAGTTACAGTATGTCTCATTTTTGGTTCATTTAGGATGGTACAGGGGGAACTATGTTAAATTTGTAGTACATTTAATGAATTCAACCTCTAACTTAAAATATTGAATTTGATCATGAAAACTTAAATGTATTTTAAGGATGTTTTGTGTATTAGGATCCATTGTAAATTTTTCTTACATAATTTAATTTATAATTAGAGTTTATGTTAGTGATAAGTTAATTTTTTAATTGATTGAAAGATACTTTTAATCTATTAAAATAGTTTTATCTGAGTCTGAATAGAATATAAAAATATTTTAATTAATTAGATTATCATTTTAATAAATTAGAATCACTTAGAATAATTATCAGTCTAACTAATTTGTTTTAATTTAGACAAAAAAAATTCATATAAATTCGCTTTATTTTTTAGCGTATGCCATTATTTATTTAGCGTTAAATTATAATATGTTATATTAAAGTATTTAAATTGTAAAAATTAAATGATTAATGATCATGGGATTTACCACGTTATCATAAAAATTGGGTGATAAGTTAATAACAAAAATTCTGTCATTTTCCAAATGTGTAATGCATTTCAAAATAGTTAAAATTATAAAAACTATGTTGTCCAATTTCCAAATGTATAGATAAAAATGGAGTAATTAGAACTATAAAACTCAAAAATTACGCTTGCACTAAACTACTATAATAGTGTAATCTAAATGATATTAAAATTTGTTATATTGATAAGGACATTTAAATAAGATGATTTTTCCTCATTTTTACCCTTCTCTTATCAAAGGCATTTTCCCTTCCCTTTACTATTGTATACGGGATTAAATAAAGCAGCAGTGGGTTTTGTTTAGTTTTGGGATTCAAATACGAGGTTTTAACTTTTCGTGTACCCCGATAATTTTTAACTGTATCTTCAAAAAATTTTAAATTAATTATTTTGAAAAAAAAAAAAAAACAAGATTTCAACATTTTTGGAATATAATTTTTAAAACATATTCTAGAATTTAAATTTTTTAAAAAAATTCTAGAATTTAATTTTTTTTAAAAAATTCTAGAATAAGCTTTCGAAATATATAAAATACATCTCAAAATAAGTTTTCGGAAACAATTCTCTCTTTTCTTCTTCTTCCTCTATAAGAGTGTAGTGCAATGGAAAAGAAAAATTTAGTTGGCGGTGGAACTGACAGCAATGGCGGTAGAGGCGGTGGCGGCGGTGAGAGGGTATTTTAGTCTTTTTTCAGCACAGTAAGTAATTATTGGCGTGCTGGAAGCAAAAACCTTAAGTTTAGAGACATGCTTTAACGGGCCGCCTTGTGTTAGTTCGGCCTATGAAAGAGAGAAAATAAAAGTCGCAAGAGGTGTTTCCGTCTGATTTTGTTTTTCTTTTTGAAAAAATATTTTAAATAATATGATAAAAGTACGTTGCTTCTCTGATCATAAATAATATTATTATAAATTAACAAAGAAGTTAGCAATAAAATATTATGATAAAAGCTTTTTAATAGCACTGCTGCTCGTTTAAAGTTGTTTGTGTGGAAAAAATAGGGAGGTGATCATTATTATTCACATTTTACATCTATTTAACACTATAAAATATTATTATTTTATTAATATATAATATTTTATTAATATAAACTAGTGTGAAATGGATATTTTTTCCAGGTGTCAAATTAATATATCTCAAAAAAATAACGTAGCTCCCATTGTAAGTGGCTATCCAGAGAGCTCCTACAATGTGATGCTTGTAGTCTCTGTTTATTGAAAACCAGGGAAAGCCACCAGACGCAGATTTAAGCTAAAAGTGTGACAAATAAAATGAAAAAGCACAAAGAGTAAAATAATAATTTTTTTTTTTTTTTAACTTTTCGTTCAAAACAACTAAAAAGGTTTTAAAATAAGTACACATAATCGTTTATAACAAGAAAGATAACAACTTATGCATAAATATTTTATTATATTTATTTTAAAATGAAAATATAACAAACAATTAAAATAATATTATTAAAATAATTAATGAAATAAAATAAAATAAATAAATATATGTGTTCTTAGAAAATTCGTGTTTGAATCTCTTTTGCAACATATTGTAAATAATAATAATAATAATAATAATAATAATAATAATAATAATAATAATATCAAAAGATATGAGAGGGTTTTCAATTTTCTTCTAGTAAAAATATCATGTTGAATAATAAAAAAAAAAAATTAGTGTACTTGAATTTAAGCATTCAAGTATGAAATCACATTAAATTTGATATTTGATTTTTTATTTGTTTATATATAGGTGTATTTCCATTGAAAGAGATCGAGAATTTGATCAACTAGATGTGATTTTCACTTTACTATACCTTATCGTAATTTTACATCATAACTATTACCTCATCATGTAATGATCTATTAATTATTTTTTAAACTTAGATCATTCAAAGAAACTAGAGCTTTTAATACATTAAATTTTAATAAAAAATAAACCTCTATAATTTATTTATAGAATTTCTGTATTTATTTATTAAGATTTACTTTTTTAAAAACTCTCATTTTGGAGACATAATCCAATAAATTTTTGTTTAAATGGTGTAATGAAAATGGTAAGAAGTGAAAAAAAAAACGCTAAAAATTGAAAGTAGAAAATAAAGGAAAAATATGTTTATTATAATATTATTTATTTATTTGTTATTTATATGTTATTATGATATTCATTTATGATACGAAAAATAAATCGCATAATGATTATATGATCTCCACGCAATTAATTGGTCTCATAATTAATTATACAGTCCAATAATTAATTATATGATTATTTTTGCATAATTTAATCTATTACATTTTACAATTTTCACTTTTCAAGTATTTCCATTAAGACTTTTATATAGAACTTATTACATACTCAACTCTCAAAGTCACTCCATTTTCGTAAGATATAAATGAAATGTAAAACTTTTATACGGTGATTCATCCTAATTCAAAATGATAACACATAAGAATGAACTTTGTTTGTTGGTAGAATAAACAGATTCAAAAGTTGAGTTTATGATAGCTTAGAAGTAATCATTACTTTTATGCTTAGGATACATGGTTTTAAGTTTTTTTTTTTTCTGGGTAGATACAATGCATTAAGTTTATTAATATCGACGTGAAATAATGCAATTACCTAATTTCATAAAACTTGGCATAATAAGCAGAATCTGCAATTATAGTTCTTAGGATTAATTGTATTTATTTTTTGAATTAAGTGTGAGAGGTTGTCACCAAACACTATTAAAAGATTATCTGTTGTTAGCTGTGTTTTGTCGTACCAAATAATATAAATAATTGATGAATTGTAAATAATATAAATAATATAAAAATTACCTAATGTCATGGAGAGTTAGGCATGGTGCGTGGAATATCGGGTTTCTGTGAAAACTCAGAATCAAATCATTGTTTGGGTTGATCAGATGCAATGTCAAATCATGCACCCTCAACACACACACATGTCTAATCCATGAACTGATTTATCTATTAAATATGATCATTTTGCAAATGATTCAGCTCCATCTTAACCAGCCATGAAAAGAGACGTGATTTAACATGTTGTGGAATAAGAATCAATGATAAATATTTAAAAAAATAATTTAACATGTTATGATAATGTTACGAGATAAAAACATATCAAAAATATCTATCGAAAGTTCTGGTAGGCTTATTAACTCTGTGTTTCAAATAGTAGAAATAAAAGGGAAGGAGAAAATAAAAATTAAAAAATATTTGGTATTTGGTGAGTAGAAAACAAAAATATTTTTTCTTAAAATGTAAGTTTCACTATTAAAAATGTTTATATTAACAAATATAAATTTTTGTGAAAACTTTTATGTTAAATAAATGCTTCATTTCGGATTGATATAATAGATTATATAGAACACAAGGTAATTGATTAACCATCTTATTTATTCATCTTATAAATGTATTTTTTTTTCTTTCTTGTTATACAATAATAATAATAATTTATTGTATTATTATAATATAAATAGTAATAAAAAGTAAAAAAACAAAAAGATTAATTAAAACAATAAAATAATATTTTTTTCTAAGATAAATTATCTAAAAATTTATAATTTTACATTATTTTTCTCTTCAACTAAACAATGTTTGTTTTTAGATTTTTTTTTCTTTTCTATTTTTATCTATTATCTTATATTGTTTTTATTTTTTTTCTTCTTCTATCGAACTCATCCTAAAATAGATAATTATTTTTTTGATAAACACCAATGCAAGTATACTACACTATTATTCATGAATTGTTAATTTACTTTTAGTATTTTTCTCTTATATATGGTATACCGTATAAATATCATAGGGTCCATAATATTGTTAATTTCTTCTTAACCTAGTGGGATTCATTACTCGAATAGATGTTACTAACAAAATTTATTTACTAATGTTGGAGAAAAAAATATAAATAGGAGATAATTGTGAAAGAAAAAAAAATTATGGTATCATAGAGTAGTGGTTATAAAATTGAAACCAACAAAATGTATACATAAAAAGAAAATTCTCATTATTAATTGTTATAAATTAATAAAATCCAAAAAGTTGAACGTGAAAAGATATGATTTGGTCGGTGGTTCTATAGCATGAATTCCATGGGTAGACATCACTTGCATGGTGGTTGTCTTAAACTATAAAAGCAAACATTTGTTGTCCCTGTCTCTTGTTTTCACATAATAATCTAAACAATAACACTAATTCTTATGCAATAATTTTTTGTATTGCTTTTTTTTTTAACGTGCATGCATAATTAATTTCTTTATTCTTTATCAAAAGTTAAAATTACCCAAACACTAGTTTTTGATGGTAAAAGTAAATTTGAAGCTTGAAATGCAAAAAAATAAAGATTTACTTACATACTGTATTGAATGATTTAAAATGATAATATGTTAATATTCCACTAAAGGAAATCTTTTTTAATAAAAATTAACATGGTCATTTTTCTCTTTATTTTTCCTGAACTAAATAGTAAAAGGAAAAAACTTAGATATATTTTCTAAACTTTTTCTTTTCTTTGAATAACTAAATTAGAGCTTTACTTCACGAAAGGGTCACATTAAAAATTAATGCATATTCTCTAATTCAATAAACAACGCCAAAAAAACATATAATTATAATTATATTTAAGTTTAATCCATACTAAATAAATATAACACTTTTTTCTTATTTCTTTGTTTGTTTGTGATGTTTCAATTTGGTATGAATCATAAGCATATTTTGTCGAAAACATTTTTTTCAAATTAAATAATGCTATTACGGTCCACAAGATTTTTTTTTTCACTAATATAATACAATTACGTATTTTCTAGACTTTAAACACTAAGCCTCTATTAAGTTGAAGTAAGTGAAAAAAAAAAAAACACGAAAAATATGTGAAAAAAAAGTATAACACAAGGGCATAACAGACATTCATATAACCTAATATTTTCCTCAAATTTCACCCCTACAAATGAAAACTCTACCTAGCAGAACCCCTCTTCTTTTTCCCGATCGAACTAATTTCTTCCTTTTCTTCTTCCTTCCCCCTTTTCTTTTTCCAAACATAACCTCAAATAACTTTGCATGAATGAATCCACTTGAAGCCAATGTCTATTCTTATTTGCATCTTATATATTTTTACCCTAAACACAGCTTTGGTGCTGTGAATAAATGAGGCACACCAACCATGTACAGAAGGTAGAAGTGTGAAGGACCACTTTATGTTAACTTTCAGTTAACAATTTATAAATCCAAAGGAAATTTATCAGATAGACCTTGCATATTCTATTTCAAACTATATATAATTGTTTAATATGAAAGTTTAGAATTTAGTTTCTGAAAAATTGAATTCTCAATTGTTAATATTTACGACGCCAAAAGATGTAAGTTAGAATTCAGCTTCCGGAGACCAACTTTTGATCTGTCTTTCTTTTTAATTTACAATTATTTTTAAGAAAAAAAAGGAGAAAGAAATTAAAAAAAAAACAATAAAAACTATAACAAATAAAAGTAATTTGAAATAATTAATTAAAATGTTGAGATTAATTTTAATTTGGCTTGGGAGAAACAAAAAAATAAAAAATAATATAAGTATAAATAATTTTTAGAAAAAATTGAGTATAATTTCAATTTTTATTTTGTAGTATAATTGAGAACAATTTATTATTATTATTATTATCATTATTAATAAAAATAGAAGAAAAATATAAAATTTTATGTCATTATTATTACTATTATATTAATATGTTATTATGACGAATTAAATTATTTAAAAGTTTTATTATAATATATTAAAAAATAGTATAAAATCAATTAATGCAATGATAAATTCAGGATCAATTTACAATTTGAAAGTTACTGTTAATTTAATTCGATTCTGATAACACATTTGAATGTTTTTTAATTTAAATATCATTTTGAAGAAAACTTTTAGACTTAAAATATTTTATGATCAATTAGTTGATATTTTATTACAAAACAATTTTAATGTAATAACTAAACAAATTTAAAATCTCCTTTCAAATATTTTTCAAACATTAAAAATTGATTATCATAGATAATTGCTAAAATTATTAAATTAATAAAAATTTATATGTCATATTTATTTACACAACCTAAAATAATATTTATTTTTTTAAAATACTATATATTTGTCTTATTTTTTATAATTTCAAAATTATTTTTTATTGTAAATTATTTTTTTATTTTTAAATTTTTTTTCTTCATTTTTAAAAAATTGAAAAAAAGAAAACAAAAATTAGAATTTGGTTTTCGAGAAGTCAAATTCTGATGTGTATTTTTAGTGTCAGAAATTCACAATTAAGAATTCGACTTTAATCTACAGTAAATAGATATAATTTTAAAAATAAAGTGTGTAGGTCTATTTGGAACTATATTTTTTTGGATTTGGTTTATTTTGGTAAAAAAATGGTGGAGAATTAAGTTTTTGGATGTATTATTTGGATCATAACTCAATTTCTATGTAACCAAGCTACAAACTAAATGGTCCATGGAACTAAAAGTTGATGACAAATTGGACAGGAATTGAATAGGTATTGAAGCCCCTTTTGGCATAGTTACTTCCCCAGTAGAATGTTTTTGTTTGTTTTTGCAGGTGGCAAACATGGAGTTTCTGTACCTTCCCCTTCACTTTAATAACCATCCCTTTCCCCCTTAAACTTTTAGTGCATCCCCATGTGGACATTTTTCACCTTATGCTTTTCCCATTCTAGAAACTTCCTTGTTATATGCTGTTCTTGGCTTTTCATGACCTTTTATCAATTTAATCTTTTGAAGCATAAACTCAGAACAATACAAGCTTTTGGCTTTGTAAATTGTATTTATGTGTAAACAGCTTCACACAACAAATGGGGAACATGTTCTTTCTTTTGGGCTTATTGAAATGCCTAGTTTAATAAGATGGAAATATATGTTAATTGTTTGGATGTTTGAAACTATAATTGAAACTATAATAGAAATAGAATAAGATCAACTAATATTTTGTTATTTTATTTTTCACATATTTTTTTTATATCCATTAAAAGACTTTAATTCTTATTCTATTTATTTCTATTCACTCCATTGTATTTCTGTTTTAGTTTATAAAGATTGTTTTGTACATAATTTTCAGAGAGTGTGAGTGGCAGAAGAAAACTAAGACAAACTAGTAACGTAAAACTGAACATAAGATATTTTTGAGATGGGTTTTAAAATGTCAAAAGAAAGATATTAATTTTTTTATACAATTTCAAAATTTATATGATTTTTTAGTTTTTGTTTAAATAAAAATGGTTAGTATTGTTTGGAACTTAACCACTCATGATTAAATCACTAAGTATTATTTGACCTTTAACAACTTCTGACTATGAATGTACATTATTTAGAACACAGTCATTCCTGGCTAAACCACTAAAAGGTTTACAAAGAAACTGAACTAAAATATCACTTAGTTGCTCACTAGATAAAACAATATTTTTCCTTACAAATACAAAGACTAAGGATTTCTTAAGATGTTGTGTACGTTCTTATTGCAATAGTTTTGTTAGCTTTCCTTCTTCATAGATATTCTTTATATAGTAGGAAGAAAAAAATTATTATACATCCTTTGTAGTCATTGTGAGTTATGTTGAGGGTCTTCTTGTGCTAATGATCCTTCTTGTATTAACATGCTTTGAAGTTGTAAGATGTATTAGATGTTCTTCACTAAGCATTAAATGTGTGTGATATTTTTGACAACACTTCTAAAACAAGACAGAGTTGGGCAAGTAGCTTCCTTCTACATTTTAAGCCAAGTGCAAGGCTTGATATATTTGGTTGATTCCAAACATTGACATCCCACCTTTTCCAGAAGATTTATTTATGTGAAGCAGCTTCCAACACGTTCATCAAGAGATCTAGATGCTACAAAACGTTGTAAGATTTTCTTGAAAAAAAAGCAACATATAATCCGGACAAATATAAAATGAACATTTATTAGTTTGATGTGTACCACGAAATGCTCAAGGCTTGCATCTTTTAGAGAAAAAAAAACACTCATTGTCTGTTCAAGCCAAAGCTTGTTAGACGACATAGACACACATCACTTGCGACTGTTAGACGAATCATATAACAAACAACACTTGCATCTATTTAGCCACTCAACTTGTGTCTATTAAGCTAAATTAGACACTTTGTATTTGACATGATTCGATACTCATAAAAGGATTATATTTTAACACTTTGTTATTTAAATATATAGTCAAAACCAAACAGAAGATTTGTTAAACTTGAATCTAACACTTCTTGTATCCTTGTAATCATAACTCTATTGTTGATCCCTTAACCAGGAGTCTTCCATCGGGTTACACCCAGTTGGAAGAAATAAACACTTTGATACATATCCACTCATTGCAAAACTTACCATATTTCATCTTCTCCTTGTTCTCTCAACAATAAAAAATGATACCCTGAACAACTCGATGTTGATAACATTACATAGAGACTTCAGTGAAGAAATTTACATTATTCTACTTTAAGCAGTTACATTGACAATGATTTACCAAGCTTACCAATTTTATCCAATCAAAGGTTAATGACTCTTTATTCATTAAAAAATCAATTTAGTAGGAGATTGTTTATTTGACATCAATATTATCAAAATCTCACTAAATGATATGCTCAAAATCAAAGATTTCAGACAACTTAAATACTTTCTCAGTTTGAATTTCTCAGTTTGAAGATGGCTGAACTACAAAATATATATATATATATATATATATATATATATATATATATATATATATATATATATATAATAAAATACACAAAACTTTTATTCAAACTACCAATAAAATATAAATATATTAAATAATTACTAGTGGACTTTTTTATCTCTTAATATTTATTTATTGTATAATTTCTTAGTCAATTCACGCATTATTATCCACCATCATCACTAAATTATAAATTAAATCATAAAATATATAAAAAAAATTGATTGATACAAGATATATATATATTTTTTTTAATTTTACCATTCGGTTAAAATTTTATTTTTCCTAAAAGGTGTATGAATTGAATCTACAGTGTATCAAACTCTTTTAATATAGAAAACACAAAATATATTTTTTTTTTGTGTTTTTCGAATTGATTATAATTTTCTTATATTTCAAAAGTGTAATTGAATTGATTTATGTTCCCATTCGTGGAGAGACACGTTGGTATTGTTTGACAAAATCTAGCGACCGAGATGGTACACATCTACATAGTAGGGTACGATATATTGAATACAGTGAAAAAGATTTATCAACGGTGAAGTAGTTTACACAAAAGGTGGGGTCGCTGAACCGTCGCTATTCATATTTCATAATGTATACACATCTGACACTTTCACGCAACGTTAAAGTGCTTCCCTTTTCAAAATTTCGTTTTCTCTCAGAGTTCAACAATTCATTCATACACTACATAATAAAAAAAAATATATAAAGAAAATCTCAGACACCCCAAGGGAAGGGACTCTCTTTGTGGGGTACCCTAAGGAACAGTCCTGCAGAGAAGCCAGAAGTGGATCAGTGAATTAGTGTTCCCTATTTGATGTTGCTCAACGACACCATCCACATTTCGTTTTCATTGTCCTTTACAATTATTCATCACAGTAAAACTACAATTAAAAATTTAAATAATTTTTGTGATATGTATATATGGTTCCTCCCATGTTCTGTGACTTCAAAGGAAGAGAACAAAAATGTGTGACCAGTTACTATATACTTGCTTCAACCTAGGTCATGTTAATGTTAGGCCAACTTCACACATCATTAGGTGAGAATTAAGATTAGTCACTAATTCCACTCAACTTGACTTCTGATTTAAGTATTGGGTAGGTCCTGCACTATTACTTCTTTTATTATTTTCTCTTGCCAACCTTTGTGGGGAGAGAGGCTTCTAGTCTTACCTAAAAAGATACCCTTGCTATTTAATTTTAGTAAATATGTAACTACCACTTAATTAATTTATTTATTAATTTACATTAAATTAGTCATTACTTTGGTTATGTGTTCAAATATATTACTTTAATTAGGGGAGCTTTTTTTCTCTACTCTTTCTTTGGTATTCATTTTCCCTATCACACACTATGACTTTCTTTTGAATAATAGTAGGGCAATTGTCTTTCTAATTAATAATTTATAAATATCACATGAATTAAGCTAATACACTTGTTAATGTAAACAAACATAAAGAGTATAAATTAAAAAAAATGCTCAAGAAAAATAAGCATAAACATTTAAAACTTAAGTTTTGAAAAATATTATACATTAAATTTAATATTAATAAAATACTATTTTAGTATATTTGCAAATTGTCACTATGCCTTATGCTAATTAAATCAATTTGAGCATAATTGTACAAGTTAAATAAAGTAAAAATGTTCTTTAATTATAATATTACTCAATAGTTATAAGAAATATTGATTTGATATCAAAACTTATGACATGTGTCTTATAATAAACATAAGTGATTACATGAGAAGAAGACTCCTTCTCATAGAGGTTATCTTATTCTCAAGAATAAATATTCAAATATAAAGGTGAATATCTTTGTTTGAGATATTTTGACTTTTATGCTTGTTAATCATACTTTTGTTTATTTAAATGACTCTTTTGTTTATATGAACTTGTATATTGGAGAAATGTTCATATTTAATTTAAGAAGGCGAGAGGAAGTGAGATACATTTTTTTTTTTTTTTAGGTGTGACTCTGTTGAAGTAAGAGATATAACTATCTTCCCAATTTTAATTCAAATTGTTGCTGTTAATTTCTTTCTCTTATGTTGGTAAGTATTGTTAGATTTGTATTGATTTGATAATTGCTTCTTGATTGCAAAAAACATCTTTTAAATATAAATGAATTTTTGGGAACTCTAATGTGAGTTTAGAAGTCAACAGCAAGTTTATTTTATCTTACCAAACCAGTATAATTCTTAATAATATTAATTCTTTCTATAAGTTAGGTTAAATCCTAGCACATGCCAACAGTTAGGATTAGCCTAGAGAAGATGTCTAGAACTAAATTGTTTGTCCCCAACTTAATGTTTGTGGTAATAGGGACATGGTGATGGATACAGTCCAATTAGGTCTATAACAAAGAATATCATTCACCTACAAGATTTAAGGCTTCACATATACATCATAGTATTATTTGTTGAATTAAGAGAGATAAAGAAAAAAATATTATTATATATTTTTCCAAGCTTTTTTGTACAATATATTAATTAATTCCTTTTAGGTAAAATATACAGGTGTTGATGAAAGAAGTAATTTGTAATGAATTTTGCATATTTGAATACTAAATTATGTACATACAACTTTTTTAAAGAATAAATCAACAAAAATTATGACTTTTAATTATCAAATTGTATATTTGCTATATTAAATTTAATATATATAGATGTTTTTAGATTGTATGAAAAAAAGTCATTTGAATGCATTAGATTTGTTTAGAAAGAAAAGTTTTTTTTTTTTAATCCCAGTGATATATAGATTTATATGCATGCTAGTTTTCTTTTTTTTATTTATTTGTGTTTGGTTTTTTTTTTAATTTTAATCCTTTACATTAAGAGTTTCACACTAAGTGATAATGTGATTAGAAAAAAATAATACCAGGAACTAAAATAAAAAAATATATAAAAGTACACCTTATTTTAGAATTCTCTTATTTTATATAAAAATGAATTTAGGTATCAATTACCAAGTGAAATTAAGACAAATAAATAATTTTTATTTTATTTTCGTAAGATATCTTATCTAATTAATGAAAAAGTCTATTTAATCTTATAAATAATGTCTAATAAATAAGTTTTTTTTTCTATGTGTTGGTCACTAATGCAAATATATAACTTTTAATAAAAAAATATTATGAAAGTTCTTTAATTTTGATTTCACATGTTACAATGTTTGTTCGAGAAAGTGATGTAATATACGAGTTATTATATTAACTGTTAAATGAACTAGATATAGTAATATTAATATTAGTAATAACAATAATGATAATAGTAATATTAATATTAGTAATATTTATAATTATATTAATAATAGTAATATCAATAATAATATATATAAAAATCATAATAACATTAATAATAATATTAACAATATTTATAATAATACTACTACTAATAATAAGTATTATAATACTAATTATAATATTTATAATAATTTTTATAATAATAATATTTTTAATAATGCTTATAATATTAATAATAATAATAATATTACTAATTTT
>Ga0099825_1002422_pt1 | contig 24801 bp, 10 predicted proteins | sample SiratroredBW_FD_76838 | JGI IMG/M metagenome (GOLD analysis project Ga0099825, IMG submission 76838) | Root nodule microbial communities of legume samples collected from California, USA - Siratro red BW | ecosystem: Host-associated > Plants > Roots > Nodule | place: USA: California | collected... | reverse complement strand
ACTTGGACATTGAGCATTAAATTGATTGATTGAGGAAGAGTTTGTGTTCACTTTGGCTCCTTTTGAGTACATCAATATTAGGTAAAAATAATATGAGATTGATTAATTGATCAATTGATCCCAATTTATCTTCTTAACTTAGATTTATTTTATATATTTATAAGTTATATTCAGTATGATATATATTATAATTTTTAATTTTATATATAATTATACAAATATGACAACTAGAAAATTTGAATCAGGTTATTCAAAACTTCAAAAAAAATAAATAAGAGTTGAACTTTTTGCTGAATCACAAAAAGGGATTATAGATAAATTTATAAAAATAAAAAAAAATGAATTATATTTGAATAAAAAGTATTTGAAACATGATAATTTATTGGATCTTGATGACTTAGACTTATGTTCAGAATTAAATATCTTAAAGGAGATTATAGGATTGGAAAATGATAAATGAATTGACATTCTTAATTATATAAAAAGAATAAATTCTTTTTCAAATGCATATATAAAATAATGTTAACAATTCTAATATGAGTTGTTTCAGCTCAAAGGAGTTTTTCAAAACTTAAACTAATCAAATCTTATTTAAGATCAACTATGTCTCAACAAAGATTAAATGGATTATGTCTATTGAAAAATATTTTTTAAATAAAATTAATTATGATAATTTAATAGATAATTTTAAATCACAAAAAGCTTAAAAAATAAATTTTAGATAAAAATATCATTTTAATTATTTTTTTAATTTAAAAAGACCTCATTTTAATTTGCTTTAGGCCTTCTAAAGCTTCAGCCGCCTAGTAGATTTAAAATTCAACAATAGCAATTTCTGTTTCTATTCCCTTTCAAATTTTAATTTTTCTGTGACTGTAATCATTTCAATTTGAAAAAACACCCTTGATTCTATTGAAACAAGTTTCAAGGTTTGAATATTGAAGTTTTTCTAAATAATTATACGAAAACCATGAAACATATCCAGAGTCATAAAAATTATAAAAATGGCTGTAACATGGTTTTGGATTTGGTAAAAATTTCTTTTTCAAATATATCAAGAAAGATTCTCATGAAACTGAAATTAGAAATATTACATTTTCATATTTATTATATAAGTTTGAAAGTATATTCCATGAAATCATTAATTGCCAGGAAGATAAAGTACTTATATTTTTCTTAATTCTTGTTCTTATAATAAAGATAGGTATCTATACTTTTAAGATGGTAGAAATTATTTTCTATAATAATTACCCGTTCCTTCAATTTTTTGACATGATTTCTATTTTTACTTTTGTTTTTTCAAAATTTTAATTAAATATTTTGCTCTGAAGTTACTAAATGTCAATAACCAAATAATAAATTTTCTGAACACAAATTCTTGAGAATGTGATTAAAAAAAACAATTTTATATACTTTGAAGAAAAACATCCATTCTAAAGACAAATCTTTATCAATTCACCAAGCAATATCATACTCGTGCAAATAGCACAAAACCTCAAATATATGCATTGACTATTATCACTTATATATTTTTCTGGAACAGTTGAAGTACATATACTTAAAAAGTTTGAGAAAAAAATTTGAAGAATTGTACAAGAGACATGAAAAATAGACATGGGTAAGTGAGAAGACAGTTTCACGTGAAGATTTTGCTAAAGTTGAAGTGGTTGATTTTAGTGTTTGAACGATAAAGGAGGACAAACTTAGTCCTCAAACTTTACGAATGATAGGAACATTTGAGAAGCATGTACGATGAGGTTGTTGTTAGAGAAAATGAATTAAACTTTTTTAGAGGCCTATTAGTAGCCGTGATCATGTGGAGAAGATTTAGATGAGATATAAAGAAAGAAAAGAAAAGATATGAAAAGGATCTAGACAGCTAAAATACCCGCTTAATGTGCCTATCCATGTGCAATTTTACTAGATTCGATTACAAGCAAACAAATGCTTCTCTTTTGGGTGCCCATTGTGCATTTGTCTGCCCATTAAAACCCTCAAATCTCACAAGAATCATTTCCTTTAATCTCTTATCCATGTTTCCTACAAAATCACCATTTAAAAAATAACATTTTCTTTAACCCAAATTAACACAAACTGGGAGTATTTTTCCTATATTTGGATGCCTTTAGAACTGAGTAATATGCATAATCCAATTGCAATATAGTGGATATTATCAGTGAAAATGGCGTACTATTAAAGGAAGAAGAGTTCAGTTAATAAATAGATTTTTCTTTATATTTTTGTAAGTGAGATCTTGGGATTTTGATGTTAGAAAGGATGGTTGAGTCTGGGCATTAAAACTTACTAGAAATGGAACATGAAATCAAATACTTTTTAGAAGTTGAACACTAGCACTAAGCTATATATATACAGTGGTTAGCAATATAAAAAAAATGTACAGCCTTATGATTTATAATGTATTTTAATAAATTGATATATATGTAATGCGTTATATTAAGCATCTTTGACCAATGTAGACAACTTGGATTTCTTCAAATATCCGCCCATTATGCATATATTTAGTCTGTGTTAAGTCATATGTATGATCATTCATATCATTGATAAAGTATATTTAATCATGCGTACATATAATGTCATAATTTTTATAATGCATACTTCTGAACCAAGTATTATTATAGTTTGTTGTGTGTGAGTGGGAACATGGATTGGACCACAAACTTTGATTTAGTTAAAGAGGAAAAGAAAAATTTAGAGAATAAAATTGCTTTTCTTTGCGAAGACAGGGAATAAAATTGTAATATATATTGCTAGCCAACTTGTAGAGAATTTCCAATAATGGATAGCTGACCCATTGTCGGGTAAATTTTCCTTCGGGGTGTCTGGATTGTTATGGAATGGGGTCTACATCTCAATAAATATCATAATTTCGTGAAAACCATTTTCCTATTATTCTGCAAATCTTCATAAATATAATCAAATTTTGAAATAAAAGAAACAATGATGGAAAGAGAGTTTTTGTTGTTAATATAAGCACTTGTTCTCTTTTGCTTTCAAACCCTCTCTCCTTGGCTTCAACCCTCAAACTCAGAGCCTTTCATCATCCACCACTTTCCTTCACCACAAAACCCTTCAGAGAAAGTATATATCAAACACACTCAAGAATCATTTCAGAAGCTGAAGTTTTGTTGATATGTATTTTTCATTCCACTGCAACTGGAGGAGGCATCCAAAGGGATCGCATTGATCCCAAATCTCAGATTTATAAATTTTCCCTTCTCAATATTTGGGATCATGCTATCCCTTTGGATTCCTCCTTTGGTGGCTTCTACTATTTCTCATGCTTTTCGTGGACAACCTCCAATTGCTGCATCACAAACCACCACATTCTGCATATCAAACACAGTGCTATAATTCCTGTAAGTCCATATTATCAATCTTCTTATTGCTCTCTCCCACTCACCAACCCAATTTCTTTCACTTTTGCTTTTAACATATGTATTGGATCTCATCTTGTGTCACACAACTTTCTTCCTATATTGTTTTCTTCTTCATTCAATCTATGAAGTTAACTTTTTTTCTTTCCAGAACCACACCCTTAAATTTAGCAGAAATAGGCTTAATGATTACCTTATTCATGCTTTCTGAGCATGGTTGAATAGATCCACTAATTCAGTCCCGGGGGGAACTGGAACCCACCAAGTTAAATTATTCTTGAACCAAGTATATATATATATATATATATATATTATATCATTATTAGGTCTTTCTGCTTTTCACCACACACACATATATAATTACACTTATATAACGTACACTTATAAATATATAATTGTATGTTTTATCGAAGTAGTTTTCCATGAATGTGTATATATGCAGTACATTCACATATATCAGTCACTAGAGAAGTCAGCTTCTACTGGGTACCAAAGTTCTACAAAATTACAACATGCAACCTAAATGCCAACTTTAACTAATATGGAGACACCCTTTTGCAGTTGATGTACTAGGATTTATGCGTTAATGGCCATTGGATGTTCTATTATATGGATTTAAGTGGGTTATAGAATTTTTGGGTTTCTAATATTTATCCCCCGTGAAGAAGGTTATTAAGACATTTTAAAGCCATAGACTAAAGACAGCTTTGACCAAAGAATTAAGGGCATTGCCCAATATTTTTTCATGGATAAATAAGATTGATTTCATATATATCCTCTGTAAGTAACTTTCTTGATTTTAATCAAACACTTTTTTTCATGGGTTCATAAATGAATGGAAGGAAAAAAGGTAATCTCTCTCCAAAGTCACAGATGCGCATATTCTTTCTCTTAGTTACAAATTGAGGATGCCACTGTTGGCAAATGAAAAATGTTAATTAAGTAAAATATATAGCAAAATGGGATCAAGCAAGCTAGTTAATTGCTAGCTTGCAATCCATCCGTATGAATAAAACAGTGCTGACTATTAGCTATGCATCTAATCAGTCGGCGAAAAATAATTTCTACCCCATTTGGAAGGTTTTTGAATTTTGATCATTACCTATATTCAACAAATCAATTTCACCTTTTGATAAAGCAACTTTCCCCCCAGCTGAACATGGTCATTTTATGCACAAAAAGCTAACTGGTCATACTTGGCACTCATAGTCATAGTTCACTGACCACACTTGAGTTGTCATATGTTGACATGATATTTTGTGTTGAACCAACCTTCTGTTGCCATATGAGTGCTGGAACAGGCTTCATATGGGTCTCACACAGTCACAGTAGCTATGATAGCCTTATAATATTAAATTAGCTTTTGTGAAAAAATGTAAACAGTGGAGGAAAATCCCACTGAAATCTTGGTAAAGTAGAGCTGAATATAAAACTACAGTGTAGTGGCCAATTGAAGTAGCATATGACAGTCTAAAACCACTGTAGCTTGAGTCAATTGCACTCCGAAAACCACATGCTTTTATGGGCTTTAATTAGAATCCAAGGCAGTGAGAGTTGTTATTTAGGCAATTCTGTATGTTGCTTTGAGACTCACACTGAGTGTTCCATAGGAAATGGAATCATACACGTGCCAACATTGCAATATCTTTAAATAGTTTTGAAGAAAAGGGTATTTGTTTTGATGGTTTTACGTCCTTAGGTTATTCTTGGCACATGAGTCCCTCCAACGTTGTAAATTTTAGCCCACACTTTGGTGAGGATCGCTTTTATCACATGGTTGGAACCCCCTAGCTACCCCCTCTCCTGTTGAACAATGAGCTGTTAAATCTCTTTATCAATTTTTCTCAAAGGACAAAAGATTAATTCTACACTAAACTATTAATGAAGGAGGGCCACTAAGGAACACAGTGCACACACTTCTGAAGGATGGCCCTTTTGTTTCACTGTCTATTCTGTCTATTTCTTGTAAACAACCATGCTATTCACATATTTTTGTATCTACACATATATTGCTCATGTCAACATATTTAATTTCAATTTCATAATAGAGAGATAGCTAATTAAACTCAAACTCAAATTTTTTTCTTGAGAATTTTCCTCTTGCCCTCACCAATTTGACTATTATGCATGGTAATACTCTTTCCTTTATTCATTTTCCACAAATAAGCAGAATTTTTAACTATCAGATCATAAATAATCACGTTTCTCTATTCCGAACCATGGTATTAAGAAGACCAATTAAGGAGAGAAATAAACAGAATTTTAACTAAAAATTAGTAGGCTGATGTGACAAAATTAAAATCATTTTTAATAAAATAAACTAAGATAATTGGTATAAAAATCAGTGAAGTTCCGATCTGAATAATTTTTGAAAGAGGGGTTAATTTTTAAGTGAATATGATGATTTTTGTAAGATGGAGTGGTGGGTGGACTTAAATTTTGCAAGGAGATGACGTTGAAATGAAAATGGAAGAGGAAATGGGGTCCTAGGTGAAGTAGAATTTTTGGACAAAAGAGTGTTGAAATTGTCTACAAGTGTGAGTATGTAGCTCCCATGTCCCCCTCTAGGACTACACAAGCTTTATGAAGAAGACAAGAGCTGCCAAAATAAATAAATAGATATGAATATTTTTGTTGAGGAAAAATTAATAATTTTACGTAGAGTGGTGTTAAGAGTTGAAGGGTTGGGTTGGGTTGCGTTGGCAGGGATAGTGGCCCCGTAAGGTCCTTCTCATGTCTCCAAATTTAAACCCCTTCCCTCAATTTCTTCTCATTCTTTTCTCACCCTTATCTTCTAAGCATCAATTTCCGATCTTACCATTTTTTTTTTTCATCTTTCACTCTGAGAGCTACGGATTATTTGCTTCACAATTCAAATCAACTTTCAATATAATTTTACTTTATTTTAATCCCTCGCTCTACCTTTATTTTTCAATATTTTTTAAATAAAATAAATTCATGTTATAGACAACAAGTTAGTAAGTAAATTTATTAACTTTTTAAGTAAGATTTACATCACACTTGTATATTTTAGTTGAAATGAAATCTTCAAAATATCTCTAAAAATAAATACCTTTAGTATAAAATATAAAATAAGTAGCACAAAATACGATTAATTTATAAAAATACGATTTACACTCTATTTATATAATATAATTTGATTTTATATATCTAATTATCAAAAGGAAATAAGTAGCACAAAATTACAAATATTTACTTGTTTGAGAAGACAATTATAAATAAAAAATGAACTCTTTTAGGTGTGTTTTTAGTAAAAAAAAAGAAAAAAGTCTCTTAATTTAGGTGGAAGAGGAGATATATGTATGTTGCACTGACTTACTTTTTATTTTGCTTTCTTACGATAAATATTTCATCATATAAAATAATAAATAATTTTATATTAGAAAAATTATGACAAAATATTAAATATTTTGAGTTAATTAGTGAGTGTGTGTACATTCACTATACAAGATTTAAAAGTCGAATTTGAGTTTTCTTTACTTATTTATGAATTTCCCATTCTATGCATTACTTGCACAAGTTAAGAAATAAAAAAATATATATTTTTTGACATATAATAAGTTTTCGATTACATTAATAGCTTTTTCATTTTAATTATGGCCCATGGGATAGAGAATTTAATTTTGATACTGTAGATGAAGTGTGCAATAAAACAAAATATGTATTGGTTGGTAGTTGTGCAGTGGGGAACAACTATTGGACGATTGAATGAAATGGTTGGTTACACAACCCCACCCAGCCAAAAGAATAAAGTATCTCATAAAATTTTATGTTGTTTGTTATTAGTCTTTTTTCTATGATTTTGTAGACGAATTTTATTAGGGTTTTCTTGTATTCGTTTATGTTGTTCATTCTTATCAATTCAAACGAGAAGAGTTACTGAAGTAATTAAATAAACCGTGTTATTCATTTTGATATCTAACTTGTTAGAGAGAATAAACTCATAACATAAGTTAAATGAAGCTAATTTATTGTATTTAGGAGAAAAATTACATTCAAATAAATCACACATAAAGAAACCAGACACATTATCCCTTGTTTGAAGTTTTCTTTTCAATTAAACAAAAATAAATAAAAAATAGAGAGAGAATAATAAGATGGTAGCAGAAATAATGAAACATTTTAAAACAGCCATCAGCATCTGTACTACATGACAGAGTGCATTACATTCACAATTAATGTCCCGCAAATTAATTAATTAATTAAGCTGACTAACCAAATTTATTCTCTTACAATTTTGCTTTTAATGTTTGGGCTGTTGTGGCTCAGTAACAAGGTTCTTCTGTCATAGTAAATGGGCTCGTAAAAGGCTCTATAAGGGCAAAAACTTCCAGCACTCATCAATAGTGATATGCACTCCATAAAAAATTTCAAATTTTAAATTTGTCCTTATCATCTTTAATATAGGCAGGTTTACGGTGATAGTTCAGTTGGGATGCTTTCCAGCATTTTTGGTTATCATTTTATTATGATGGGATATAGTTGAATTGCTGGTGATATTGTTAAGACAAGATTGGTACGTAGTTTATTGATTTTTTTGGTTTGGGTTTTTCAAAGATTGAGAGTGAGTGATTTTGGAAATCGGGTTCCGGTAAGAGCTTAAAATTGTGATTCAGTAATGGAAATGGGTGTGAAATGAGTTATAAAAAGAGGATTTCCGAAGAAAAAATTGAATTATGAAAAGGGAAATGCAAAATATGTTTCCAAAAACAAAATTCTGAAAGGTCTTTCGAAAAGGACATTCCATAATACAAATATTGTATTGTAGGATGTACTTTCTGTAATACAATATTTGAGTTCCGAAATTGTCATTCCAAAAAACTAAATTTATATTACAGAAAAGGAATTTTGGAATACAATAATTATATTATGGAATGCTCTTTCTACAATACAAATTTAATATTTCGAAATTCTTTTTTGGAAAGCTCACATTATTTTTGTTTTTAGGTTTATGTACTTTGATGTTGGTTTTTGCAAAAATATCATGGACATTTTAGATGAGTTTGAGGAATGGGGTGTGGAAGCTGATGTTAATATGTTGCAGTCAAATAGTTGTAATGCTTTGGACAGTGAATGCAAGGTCCATGAATGCACTAATGCATTTAATACATATACCATAAATATCATGAATAAGTTTAGTGTTATTGAAGAACAAAATATGATATTGTGGAATTTATATGTAGGTCTTTTCTTCTTGGGATGATTTGTGGAATTGGACAAGAAGAAACAGGAACAAATTTGGGTTTGTTATTGTTATATTAAGGTCTGATACAGCAAATAGGTAACGAGTAAGGAAAACGTATGTACTGTTAGGTTGTGGAAGAGAAGGTAAATATAAGCGATATAAAAAGGACTTATAGATTATTGAAATTGAAACTAGGAAATGTGATTGTCCTTTTAGATTGCGGAAAACTCATCAAAGATGGTAAATGATAGATTGTACAATTACTTTGTGTCTTTAATAATCATGACGTGACACATATATTTGTCGGGCATCCATATCCTCAGCAACATTCACTTCCTCAGCGACATTTTCCTCAACGTCATCGGTTTTGGGAATATTATCACCACCACTACCTCTACATCTAACCGATACAGTAGGCCTTACACGATCTGCTTGGGAGCTCCCTCCTCTTGTTCTCACCATGTTTCTATTCATATATACATCCTCCAAATTAGAAAATCAACAACTGAACCGCAATAAATTTAAATTTTAAAAAAACTAAAAAACAACGACAAAATACAATTCAGGAAAGTGCATTCTAGAACTATATTTCGGAAAGGAAGTTTCGGAATGCTCTACCGGAATGACTATTCCGTAATAGCATTCCAGAATTTACTTTCCAAAATACAGTTCCAAAAGGTAATTTCTGGAATTGTACTACGAATTGATCAACTTACAGAATTTCGCTTTTGTAAAATTTCCAGAATGGACTTTCTGGAATACAAAAACAAACTTACTAGCTTGTTGACCTACACCGTGCCACCGTTCTACAGCTCAACACCATTGTTCTGTAAACGCCAACTCACCTACAATCATGTCACTATTTTGCAGATCAACACTCAACCTTCTACACTAAATCTCTAAACCAAAACAGTCTCACATCTTGCAAATCTTCAAAACAAACAAAAATACACAAACAAAAAATGACACATAAACTATACATCTAAATTCTTTAAATATCTTACTTAAGTGTCCTCTAAATTCATTCTTAAATGAGACTTCTACTCTTTAATAAGTAATACTTAAGTGTTCTCTAAATTCAGCAAGTAACACTTGTTCAAGCAAGTAAGTAAGTCAATTGAGAAAGATAATAAAATCCTCTCCCTTTCTTACAAAATAATCTAAAAATAAATAAAATATAAAATTACAATAAAAAATAAATTTGAACTAAAAACTATTAAAAAGATAATATAAAATAAAGATAAATGTTCAATATAAATTAAAAATAATATAAATATTTATCACTTATTACTCACGTTACAAAATCAATAACAAAATCAACTCTTATTATGTACGATATGAAAATCAACAAAAATATTTTATTAACATCAATAGTAGATCTTTTAACCACCAATCTAGCATAATACTCTCTTATTTTATAAAATCATCGGTCATCTCACTTATTATAAATTTAATTATTGATTTTTTTCACCTTTTTGAGTCTTATTTCTATTAAAAGTCTCCATTTCTTACATTGTTGTAATTTATAAAAAAACATTTTACCAACTTCTTGAATTAAGTACCTTTACATAAATATAAGGAAAGAAAACATAACACTCTCTAAAAAAATAGGATAAACACAAAAATATTTTTTTTTGTTAATATTTATTAAACAATAAGAAAACAAGCATTGATGTTAAAGAAAACTTTTGTTATGAATGATTTTATTAGTGTGATAATATAAAAAAAATACATATGAATTGTAGAATTTATAAAATGTCAAAGTATATTTAAAGAAATTGCTTGTAAGAGGCCTTTGAGGAGACTGTCCATTTTGATGTTAGATTTTTTTTCTTATATCAACTCATTTCATCTCCTACTTAAGGGGTGAACTCGTGTTTAAAACTCGCAACTACTTTTCATGCAAATATGTGTGAACAAAAGTATTGTTGTTCAATCAGTTATCTTTCTTCTACATATATAATATTTACAAAAGCAAATAAAACATTAAAATGAGAAATATTAGAAAAGTCAGTTTGACACATTGAAAAAGTCCAATGTATCCCCTTACTTTACAAGTGATTAAGTTATTGAGAGAAAGCCATAAACCTTACTAACTCAATTTCTAGTACCATACAAGGTAACTTTGGAATGATATAAGTAAAAATATAATTAATTTATATACACTAGAATATCATACACACACTTGATCAATTATTCATATGTGATTTTTAAAATTTAATTATTATTATCATTATAACAAAGGTAATAAAAGTCATTACATACCATTTGATTTTTTTTTCTTCTCAAACAAACACGTATTTTTCATTTATTTATTTTTACTTTCTAATTTAATTTAAAAATAATAATTTTTCATTCATTTTTCTTCTATTTTTTTCCTTTCTTACTTTCTCGTTTCTATTATCGTAACCCAAACAAATGTTTATAAAAAGAAGGACATTCTGTATAAAGAAATGGGTTGGTTGGACTTGATTTGGGAAGGGTGAGCTCAATGGCAAATTTTTCCATTTAGTTTTGAACACACTTTTTTACCCCTTCTATTAAGAGCAAAAAGCAAATTTTAGCTGGACTTCTCTAGAAACAGGAGTAAACTTGGAATTTAATTATCTTTTGAAGAAATCACTGGAAACTCTTACAGTATTATATTGAAAAGAATAAGTTAAAATTCAAGCTGAAAAAATTTATGCTGAATGTGTGTCTGGTCATTTTATAGGGTTTGGTGGTAAAGTACCTGAATGTGTAAGGTTGATGTAGCCATCAACCTGCACTGTTTGCTACTTTGCTTGGATGCATTGAGGTTTTCTTTTTCCTTTTTCAGCTCAGGATAGCAGTTCTGTCTGATAATGCAAAGAGACAATGGATGGTAAAACCTATGTCTTGGAATATGGTATTTGGCTCCTCTATGATTGAGTTTAACAATTACACAGTAAAATATAAAGCAAGAATTAATATTTCCAAAAATTAAGGATTAATATAAATAACAATTATATATGATAAACTCCTTAATTATGTAAATTTAATAAACTTTTATCTGTTTATTTAACTGATATCTTCCTACTAAATTTCTTACAGAATCTGTACTCACAGATATTTTTATATTCAGCACGCCATATCAAATATCTTGATCACCGAATATTATCACATGTAGTTGCTTCTGTCACTTTAAGCATACGGCAGTAGAAACATGTAAACTATTTGTGAATTTTACAGCAAAATAGTATATAAATGAATGGTGGTCTAAAAAAATTACAACAATTAAAAACAAACTTGTGGGAAAAAAAACCTTCCATCGTTACGTGGAAAAATCATCACTTGTATTTTATATATCTTCTACTTTTATATTTGAAAATAGTTATTACTTCATTATTAAAAAAAAGAAGTGATATGATATAGTAAATGAAGTACAATTGGGCTGCAAACTTTGTGATGTGTGTCTATCTATTTAACCTATGTTGGTTATTATCCATTTATCTATGACAAGTTTTTAGAGAAAAAAATATTTTGATCCTTCTATTTCTTGTGAGACATAGTTAAGGTTTTGTATTTTTACATTAATGAGTTGGTTCTTATATTTTTAAAATAAGAAATTCTCAGAAGAATAGACCAAATCTATTTTGTTTGAATTTAAAGATTAAATTCATTTATACATAACTATAGAAATTTTCTCATCTCTTATAAAGTATAAAAACCAAAAGTAGTTTTGTGCATATATCTTGTACTTAAGAAAATGAAAAACATATACAAGACAAGAAAAGAAGAAAGAGGAAAGTGAAAGCGGTGAATGGCAAAGAGGACAAAGAATTTTGTGCTTTTCACAGTTTTATCTGTTGATGGCAGGCCAAAAGAAAGCGCTTTTTTAGGTGTCATTTCTATCTATCAATCATAACATCACTCTTCAAATTCATTCCCTTCTCTTTTCATTTTCCTTTCCCTTTTCCTTCTTTCTTGCATTCTCTCCTCTGTTGCACTCATCATTTGCAGCACACAGTGAAAAACCACCCTGGTTTATCACCAGACTCCACAAGGAAAAAGAAACGTGGGCCCCACTTATCTCACAACTCACACACCATGTCACTTCACCGTGAGTGACCCGTGTTCAACAATCTCTCTAGTTTTAAGGTTTCTCTTGCTTGTTATTATGGTAACGACATAGTATAGACACGCAGATAATAATAATCAGACATATTAAAAACTCTGAATGCTTTGGGTCCTTGAGTTGAGGGACACTGTTAGATTTCCAAGACCCCTCTTTTTTTACACACAAACAAACAAAAAATAGGGAAATTTTATTTTTTTGCTATATTTCTCCCATCAGATCACTGCATAATCATAATGCTGTTTCTCTTATATCATCTCTTCTGATCCATTTCTCTCTCTCAAAGGTCCTCCTGTGTCAGGGTCTCAGAAGAGAGAGATCACATACCTTGCACACAATTCACACAACTCGTGCTGGGCTTCAGAAAGACTGAAACTTTCTCCTTAAAAACTTGAGGGTATTTATGATCTTTGCCTCACTGAGTCATTACATATAGATTCTCAACTTGGGTGTTCAAAATGTTGGTCACTACTGAGGACAAGTCTCATGTTGTTGTTGTTGACATACACAGTAATGGCTGTTGTCACCGGAGCTCGGCCGCCGACGAGGGTTGTTCCGACGCCGCCAACCAGTCGCATGAGGAGCAAAGATCTTCCCATGATCCTAGCACTGAGATAGTGGGAGTGTGTGAGAAGGAGAGAGGATCCTCTGCTTCAGAGTGTTCAGTGGAGGTGGATCTGGAGGAGGGTTCAGTCCCCGAAGTTAAGGTGCATTTGGATAATGTGGAGAGGGATTGTAGGATTTGCCATCTCAGCATGGATATGACCAACCGTGAATCTGGAACTCCCATTGAGCTGGGATGCTCTTGCAAGGATGATTTGGCTGCTGCTCACAAACAGTGTGCTGAAGCATGGTTCAAGATCAAGGGCAACAAGTAAGTACACTTTTATGTCTTTGGAATGACTTGGTTCTTGGCAAAGTATTGTGAATTTGTAGATTGGCAAGGTATCCAGTGGTCTTGTTTTAATCTGAGATATGGATAATCCATTTTTTTCCCCCAAATCAAATCTGGTGCTTTGACTTTGACTTGTCTGTTTGTTGCTTACTTACTCTTTAGCAATTTATCATATGCTTATGATACGAAGAGGATTTGGAATAATAATGCAGGTTCTTCTTTTGCTAAGAGAAGGTTTTGGGATATTGTTTTGGTAAAGATTAAATGGTTAAAGAAAAATGTTGGAAGGGAGATGAAAATATCATATTTGCAGGTCGGACAGTCCAAGCATGTTTGATTTGTTTCTCTACCTCTTTATCAGTTGTTTGTGAACAAATTGAATTTCAAAAGTATGTTTGAGAGTGAGGATTTGGAGGAAAATGGAACAATGAATTTAAGTTTTTAATAAATATTTTCTAATTTTGGTAATTTTTAACAAGTAAAGAAATTTAATGATATCCAAACCTTTAGTTTATTTGAATAAACAATATATACCTTTCAATTAAAAACAACAAATTCTTGAACGCTCACTTTTTGAATTTCTGAAAGCTTTATTTTTTGCAAAAACTAAACTTGCCTTCAATGCTTTGTTATTCTTAATCAGACAGCATGAATGGTCCATAAGTAAGAGTTGGTGTGTTATGAGAAATTTCTTGTAAAAGAAGGATTTTGTAAAAGCAGTACATTTATGGAGGTGGGTGTAGTTTCCCAATCAAGAAAGCTGTAAGGTAATTAATGTTAACCTCAAGGGAGATTAGTATAGTCGTCCCTTTATTTATTGATCTGGCCGTCGTTATTAAATAGTCATTCCCTTTTCTTTCTTTAAAAGAAATCATGATCAAGTGTATTATTCACGTTGGAATTTTGTGACACATTGACAGCTGAATTTCATGAAGTTATAATCAACTATTGTTGACAGGCTCCAGTAATCTTCAAATTCAAAAATCTCTAAAACGATAATCAAAGTGTTGGGTGTGCCTAGAGAAAGATTATTTGAGAAGTTAAATACATAGTTCTATGGGTTTCTAGGATGAGTAAGTGGAAAGTGGAAATTTTGCGAATGAAAATCAGTAGAAAGACTGAAGAGTAGGTGTATATGATGCAGAAACAGTTTAGGTTGATTTCAGTTTAAAGTTTGGAAAGTAATTCTGTGAATTCCAAATAAAGAATTTCAATAAAAAAAGTGCTTCTTTGGTGGTCATCAGAACAGTTTTCTCGATAGTTTTTTTACGGCCAGCGATGTTTCCTAGTTTCTAGTTCATTCCTTGCAATGTTTTCTTATTCTCGGTTCTTTCTTCTTAAAAAAATTGCCGACTTCGAGTTTTGATGTCTTTTTTTTTTTTTGAGATTATAAAAGCACTGAGTTTCTACTTTGTAAAATTTCACTTTGACAACTTGTAAAGGCTAAAGTATATGATTTTCTTTATGTCCGCATTAGGTTAAATTTCGGAAATCCTAGAGAGAAGCCAGTAAATGCATAAATCTAATGGTTAATCCGTAGAAAGCATCATGAAATTTGCTGCATCTAGATTGTTTTCCCATTTCAGGATGATATTTTGTTCTATTTTTCAGAAAGAAAACATGTTACTTTACCAGTAAGAGATCCAAACACCAAGCCATAAGAGAGAGAGTCACAGACTTCAATTCATATAAAAGAAAAAAATGTCATGTTGGAATTGCTTTATGACAGTCTTGTGAGCATATTGAATGAAGGGAATAAACTTGAAGTTTGATAGGATTGTTGTACTAAGTGTAACCAGAATCGGTGTTTGATTGATTATGGCTCAAGATCATTTATTTGATTGATAAGATGGTGTGCCTCCATCTGTTAAGTTTTGGAATAGCGCGAAATGAATGCAGCTTCTCTTGGTTCATGCTTTTAGATTACTTCTGCTTGTGTATTTAAACTGCTAAAAGTTACTGCATTAGTGTTATACTTTTGTATGTAAATTGTAATAGACTTGTAAGTTGTACTAAGTATTTGATCTGTATGATTAACAGAACATGTGAAATCTGTGGATCAATTGCACGCAATGTAGCAGGAGCTATTGAAATTCAAATGACAGAACAATGGAATGAGGCAAATGATGCTTCCACAGCACCACCATCAGGAACAGCAGCACCCACAGAAACTAGAAATTTCTGGCAGGGTCACCGTTTTTTGAATTTCCTACTAGCCTGCATGGTCTTTGCCTTTGTCATATCGTGGCTCTTTCACTTTAATGTACCCTCTTGAATTCCTGTTCAACTTGAGGATGAAGCAGGTTAAGATGATGGGGGGTTATTAGACCAACCTATGGCTCTTAACACAGGTATCAAACTCAATACCTGTGTCTGCATAGTTGATTCGAACTCTGTCTTTCTTTTCATATGTTCATACGTGTATTTTCACTTTTATTTGCTGCATTGTTGTAGATCTTATTTTACTCAAGTTAGAATACCACCATGGATGTTTATGGTCATTTTCTTAATTAAATTTATATCACATGCTCGTTTCTTATCTTAGAAATTGTACTGGAATGGATAGGGTTTGTACTTTGTACAATGCACCTCACAATTTTGGATATACTTTAGTGCATCACCCTATGATATGGATGAGAAGAGATCAAGTTCAAGATCCAATAATTTTCTCAAAGTTAAATTGTTGTCCTTTGTATCAAACTTATTCCTAAGTGGATACAAAACCCTCCTTAGAAGTTTATATTTGATAACCTTAAGCTACACACCAGTTTCAACCATCTATTACTCAAACTTTGAACCTCAAATATTACAGTATATATCCATTTTCTTCAAATAATAAAAAAGCAATGATCAGGAGTTCTCATATACTGCAAAGTGAATTTATCTCCAGTGGTACACAATGTATTGTGTTGAGTGATTATTTGTAAAATTAATATGACTTATATTTGGATATTTCTATTCTAATAATAGGTTAATGATAAAATTCAGTGTAATTTTTTTTTATTTGACGCGGAAATTGCTAAAGTTGTTTCCATTTGTTTTATGGTAAAAAATATATATATTTTTCCTATGTTTTTTTAGAAAATACGCATTTAATTATTTTGTTTTCTAATTTACTCTAACATTACCAAACAGTTACTATATTGAACTACTATGGTCGGTCTGAAGATAAAAAGTTTGAGTTTGCTTTAACATCAAACAATTATTTTCCCTAATTTAGTAAAAAATACACATTTTAATGAATCAATTTTATCTAATTCTACTCTAGTGTTTAATCAACTGATACTAGATTCAAGTATTATAGGGTTGTTCTAGAAATGAAAAGTTTGGGTAGTGTATTTGAAATCTTGGATTTTAGCTTTGTTATTATCATTATATAAAAGAATGGATAGTAAATCTGTTTAATAAAGAGTGGGTAATATTGTTGATTGTTTAAAAAAAAAGGTAATATAATTTGTCCACTTAAAGATTATGTTGTCTCTGTTTCATCTTTATTGGTGTTTAAGGTTTATATATTCAAATTAAGCAAGATTATATATATAATTATAAAATTTGGAATAATCATTTTTGTTTTTCTAAAAGAAAAGAAGATAACAATAGTTGAATTTCATAAAAAAGCTTTAATCATAAACGTACAACAATATAATATAGCTATAAGAATATAACTTTATTATATTACAGTAAAATCAATAGAAAAGAATTTAGTCTTATATAACGATAAACGAAAGCAAAAGAATTAAAAAAAAATAAAATTAAAAGTTTAGATTTACGTTATATAACCATATAACCGTGTGATATCATTTTTTAATATCAATTGTTTTCGTCTTTTATCACATATTAAATTGTTGATATCTTCTTTTTATATATGTAAAAAAATATATTGTAAAATATTTGAATAAAATTTATTCTAAATTAAATAAGAATTATCTTTATAGAAAATTTGAAAAATATATATCAAGAAGATTTGATTGAATTTATAATTTATAAAATCTGTACCCATAACTAGAAACAATAAAAATAAGAAAATAGATTTAAAATCTCACTTTAATTAACAATCTCGATTAAGATTTAATTAATCTTAATTAGATAAGTATTAGTTAAAATAATAAATTCATTATCAATTATCACTTACATTATAAAAGGGTTATAATTAAAATGTCTAAACATAGTTAAATATATGCTCATTAGAAATTTTCTAAGATTTTCGTCATTTCTTAAAAGTACAAATTTCCTTACCTGCACCAAATTGCTTATAGGCAACTAAAGTAAGTTCAACCAAATTTAGATTGTAGTAGGGACAGAATTGTTCCTCAGCCCAAATAAAACATTGTACATTGATAATTATGTTTTAGCATTGATAAAGACTTAGAAAGAAGGTAAAATAGATTTTGATTGAGACTTTATCCTCCAAGATTCGTACAATGATTTTATTCCCATCTTAAGTAGGACTAATAGAGGGACATTGGTGAACAATGAAATTTTAAAAGGTGAGATTCGATCCACTGAATCTAAAATTTTATTCCAATAACAGTGTATAATGATGTCTTGAATGATTGTTGCATTAATATTTTATTACTAATCATTTCATGATGTAATGCTTTATTTTCTCTAGTGCTCCAAATATCATTGTAAAGTTTTGTTAATATATTCAACATAATTCTTATTTTAATATTAATTTAAATATATTTTTAATCTCAACAAAAATATATTTTTATTATTGATTGTAGTTAGTTTAGTCCTAAAGATTTAAAAAATTATTCAGTATAATTAAAGTAATAAATATTATTTCAAATTAAGATTAGTATATTTTTTAAGCACATAATTTAGTTAAAAATTATGTTTAATATTTAATATAAATAAGATAGTTATATGCTTCATTCAATAATTTACTTTTAACGTTGTATTTTTATTTAAAATAATTATATGTTATTTATAACTTATAATTTATTTTCTATATATTAATTATTGTATCATAGCATTAAATTATAATGAAATAATTGCTATAATATATCATAAATTTGGATTTTCACTCTAAAGATAAAAAAAACAAAAAAACTAATACATTTTCGTCTGACAATTAATTAGTTAAGAGAGAATAATATATATATAAAACTATCATACACTTTAACTTATAAGTTAAATCAAATTATTAAACATATTTAAATAAATACGTGATAAATGATTAAAAAGTGTGAATGATTTAAAAACTTTCTTTCCATAAAAATTTCAATTTTCACATTTCAAATATGTAAGATAGAATAATCATTAAAGTTTTCAATTTCATGACTTATAAGCTAATCTCAACTTTTTTTTTGAAATAAATTTCCTTTCATTCATCCACCAAATAAGTGAGTTAGAAAAATCTCAACTATTAAAATTTCCACCTAAAATAGGATAGGATTAGAGACAAAGTGAATTTGGTTCACTATAAGATTTTAATTAATTTCTAAACATTTTTTAGAATTACATAAGTCTTTAAAATATTTTAAATTACAAAGATCATGATTGAATGGTACTTTTATAATTTTTTTGAAAACTTTTCGTACTAATTATGATTATTTAGACGAAAATTCTATATCACAACTAATATGTTTTAAGTCTTTTTTAACTTATGTTTGGTGAGATAGAATGTGAGATATATAACTTTATAATTTAACAGATTTATACGTTTCAAAACATTCTTCAAATTTATTTATTTTTATTGATTTGTCCTCTTAAATTAATTTAGATAATAGTAACATGTAAAGTAAAAAAAATATATATATATACAATATTTCATATTAATATATCTGATACTAGAGACGGTATTTAATTTTTAATCATTAGTTTGAGTTTTATTAAACAAATTAATGTTGTGAATTACTCTCAAAATTATTTAAATAATTACTCTTAAGCTTTTTTCTTATCCTAACTATAGGAATTGTAAGTTTACATTCTCCTAAACAGTGGCTCACATGTAGAAGGTCAAGGTAATACACCTGTAATGAGTAAGGAGTTAGGTTTAGAAGAAAATACAGATAAAGGTGTGTTTTTATTGAGGGGGTGAAGCAGCATGATTAGAATGCTATGATTAATAGTAATAAATTTGAAAGCAATTTCTTGAGTGAATGCACGAGTTGCTGCCATTAACTCGCCGCAATTAACGCTCATTCTTTTCTCACCTAAATCTCCATCTCATCTCATCCACTACACGTGCCAATTTTTCCTCTTTTTTTTTCACCTATATTCATTAATTATTATGCTTTTTCTTTGGTCATTCTAGTATGCTATTGTGAGATTCAATTACTACGAATATTTATGAATATATGAAAAAAATATACATTTCATTCATAATATATGTATATGACTTTTAGATGTTATATATTTTAAAATAGGCTAATTAATGAAAGTCACTTTAGTCATACCATTTATAAATATATTATTATATGGACGGTTTATTATATTATATTTAATGTTCAATTAAATATTTATTTTAAAAAATATTGTTAAATTTTGTGTAAAACTCACAGTCATAAAATAAAGAAAACACGGATTGCAAGAAAATAAATATTTAAGATTCTATTAATGACATTTTATTATGATATCTCAACATAATAATAAATAAAAACAAACCTATTTTATTTTTGTTGTCAAAATAAACACAAAAAGAACAGAAAAGAAAACAAAAGCATTTAGCTGAGATGGAGTGTTTCATCCGGGGAGTATAAGTTTTCTTCGTATTTTCAAGTGCGGAGTATGTTTTGAGTGATTGAAATTTTTTTTCGTAAATAAATATTCGTTTGGTGCTAGTTTATATATTTTTTTCACTAATATTTTTTTTTAATAATTATGATTTTGTTAAGTAATAATGCGACATTATTATGATTATTACCTGGAATGTGAATATAATGCTATAATTACTTATAATTGTTTTTGGATAAATTATATTTTTTGTTTCTTAACATTTTGTGAATTGGTTTTATTTTTTTAGCAATTATTTTGGCTAATTTTAATTTCTCAATTTTAGTGTGTTATTTTTTTTAGGGGCCTCTTCAATTAAGTAATATTTTCCGTTTCTTAACTTCAGTTTAATATAATAATCATGTGAACAAATATTAACATATTTAATTTTTTTTTATTTCTAAAGATTATGAATTTTCTGACAATGTAAAAAACTGCTAGAAACTTATTCATAAAAGTAAAAAAAAAAATCAGTTTTTTCACAATGCTTAATTTATTTTTTAGAACATATATATTATAAAAAGTTATGAATTATAAACAAAATGGTTTTTATTTTTTTAGCAATTATTTTGGCAAATATTAACATATTTAAGTATTTTTTTTATTTCTAAACTTTATAAATTTTCTGAAAATGTAAAAAACTGCTAGAAACTTATTTATAAAAGTAAATTTAATATATAAAAAATAAGTGAGCTCGAAGTGTTTTTTTTTTTTCAGTTTTTCACAATGCTTAATTTATTTTTCAGAACATATATATTACAATAAATCTTCTATTTCAATTAATATTGTTAGATTTTGTTTTTATTTATTTAAATGTTTTTAATAAATATTTTACACATGTGTGTCAATAATAAAATATAATCCGATTGGTAACTTTTATTTTGACAAATATCAAAATTATAAAGTATTATAAAAAAAATTGCACCATTAATAGTTCACACTAGGTCAAATTCTGAGTTTCTATAAGTGTAAAAATTAATTATTTTTATTATTATAAATGTTACATAAATTTCACATCAATTAAATATTTATATCCTTTCAATTTATTAGTTATGAATATGATAAGTTTATAAGTAAAATGTATTTGCATCCTTATTTAATTAGCATCATATTATACCAACTTTGTAATACATTAAGATATACTTTACCAGGATGTAATAAGTATAAATACATTTATTCTTTCATAACTAAATATAAAATGTCATTATTTAACTACGAAATATATTTTAATTTATGGTCAATAGTTATGTTTATATGATGGCGCTCTTCGTAACTTCATTTAACATTATTATTTTTTATTTTATTTTAATTTTTGATACATGAAGATATGAATATACTATTAATGTTTGAATTTATGTTTCCTTTTGTTTTTGTTCCTTCTAGAAATATGTTTAGTTTCTTTTTATATTTATAATTAAGTTATGTTGCACCATCATACTAATGTTAATAATTTAAACTATATTATGTTGTGAATAATCAAAGTTCACATTAAATTAACCTTTTTTCCATCTGTATTAAGAATTTTTTAAAGAAAATGTGTTTTGGAACTCTCATTTTCAAATATTTTTTACTTTAAAAAAATTGGTCAGATGGATTTATTTTATCCTTTTTTTAAGACATTTGCGCCCTTATATTTTTTATGTGGACTTTTTGTTCTCTTAAACTTTTTTATTCTTAGGCTATGTGGGTCAAAGTCATACCTTGTGGTTTGAGACAAATTAACATATTTAGATATAAATATTATTTTAAGTAAACTTGTGGCTAAGTTTCAATGGAACAAGTTATGAATGCATGACGAATTTTGTAATAGGTTAAATTGATCCTAATTTATATCTATTTTAACTAAAATCAATGATAAACTAATTTTCAAGGACTATAATTGATAAGAAAATATGTTATTGAGTAAAACTAGTTAACAAAACGATAAGTAACAAAAAGTGACTATATAAAAAGGTAATAAACAATTTACCAAAAAAATTACATATGATTATCATGTCATATTTATAGTTCAAGTGACAAAATATTTGTTGAAGAATTATAAACAAAAAAAAATTAAATTCAAAAAGACAAAAAAAAAATGTATTTTATCTTTATTGTATGTGATGTTTAAATTATTATAGAAAGTCATAGAATCATAATATTTAAATTATTATACTATTTTGACTATCAATTATATCATTGATTATATCAAAAATTATATCAGAGAATCTCTAATATGAAAGTTATACAAAAAAATTATTATTTTAATATAAATCTCACATATAAATGACTTAAAAGTTAAATAAGTTATTTATAAATTGGAAAAAGCAATTTATGTAAACAACTTGATTTAATTTTTAATCAATGTTAAGCTATCCATATTAAAATAATGAAAGCTTTTATTTATAAGCATGAAACAACAATTAACAATAGTTTGTATTTTTACGTTAAATTGCGACATATTTGTCATATTTTATTTTAACACTAAATTATTTTTTATATAACTCTCTAGAGATAAATGTGCACCGACCTTATAATAACAAAAATATAAATAATACATGTAAGAAAAAGTACCTCTAAGTTAAGATGAATGCAGTAGAAAAAGCAATAATAGTTCCATTGACGTGAAAATCCGTTAACATGAACATTAAGATACACTAATTAATTTGATATATTAAAACGTTTTCTTCTTTCCAACTCCATAAGAAACTATTCACTCCGAAACGGCATCAAATATCGATTCAAACATATCAATACAACATGATATCAAACAAAAATCATTATTGTGAATAAAGAGTTAAACTTATTATGATATCTTGTACATGCACTTTTGTTCTTAATTATATAAAACTTATGGTATTAATAAAAAAATTGATAAATAATAAACGTCTCGATTGTTGTAACAACATGATATATAGTTAATCAGTGCAGCATTTTGATGAACGTGCATGAAATGATTCAGAATTGAGAAACGACAATGTGTGTTTTGTCGCTTAACAGGTTCCTTGTGAAATAGGATCAGAGCACAGGTCATGTGGCCCTGTTCATTGGAGACATGAACAAATTCATGTGAGCCTAACCTATAACCAGCAACCACCAATTGCCAGGGCCATGGGCTACCATTCTCAATAACAATTACAATTTTAGAATGTTGGTCACATCTTGCATATCTTGTATGGTTGTTTGGGACATGCATATTTATGTTCTTCCCCAACATCATGTGTTGCCGACATTATCTCAAGTTAAAAGGTATCGTATCTTCAACAGCCATCATCTTATCCTTTTAACTGGTTAGTAATTATTAGGTAAAAAAGACAAAGCTTAAATAAAAGTATTCGTGCCATTGTGGGAGGTAACAGGGTTTGAATTGTGGGGTAATGTACTCTCTCATGTGCTTCTCTTTTCTCCCAATTGCAACTTCATTCATGATTTTGCGGTTTTCCTTTTCTTCAATTTCACTTTTAATGCAACTTGTTTACCTCTTAATCAAATTCACTTATTGTGTATGTGTGTGTCTCAAGAGAAAGTATCCCAATTGTGTAGCGGCCACACTAAGTATATACATATTCCACCTCCTCACAATCACATATGATACAATGTCAATTTTAATGTAGTTAATTAATTGTGAAAGAGAAATAACACCAGATTGTTACATCATTGAATTTACATTTACGTTTTTACCTAAAAGACAAAAAATATACATTTTTTTTTATTTTTAAAATCAATTCTTTTACTTACCTTTTATATATTGATGTAATATTTAATTGATTTAACTAAGTCAATATTAACATAATTAGAAACAATAATTATGAGAAATATAAAATATCTCACACTTAAAAGGAATAAAATAAATTTCTTCAAAAATGAAAATAATACTATAAATAAATTAATAACTAATAGAGTTAATATATAAGTTGAAAACATCAACCTAATATTAGAAAAAAAAAATAAAACTCTGTCTAATAACATCTCTCTAATAATAATCAGATAGAATAATTAATTCAGTTACAGTAATAAAAAAATTAATTTAACTATATTAACAAACTTGTCAAACTAATTCAAGTACACCAACAGATTAATTCAGATAAACAAAACTAATTCTGTAAAACAGATAGATCCGTCAACATATTATGTTAACATATTACATGCACCTATTTTTTAACAATTAAAAAATATAGTAAAATTAAATCCAGATACCAATAAGTGAATTAATAAATTGAGATGAAATATATGGAACACATTATTTGGGTTAATATCTAGCTAAATAGTGATGTAATAATTTTTTTTATAATTTGGAGTCTAGAAAGACTATAAGGAGGTATGAAGAGGAGGACTTTTATGACGATTTGGCCTTTCATTTTCTGGCATAGTAAATAAAGATAGGCAGCAACAACCTACCTTAGCATGTTCCCTTTAGAAAAAAAAAAAAAAAAAAAAAAAAATAAAAAGGAAAAACGAAAAAATATAAAAAAAAAAACAAAAAAAAAAGGAGAAAAAGTTAATTTTTTTT
>Ga0099825_1002419_pt1 | contig 24805 bp, 7 predicted proteins | sample SiratroredBW_FD_76838 | JGI IMG/M metagenome (GOLD analysis project Ga0099825, IMG submission 76838) | Root nodule microbial communities of legume samples collected from California, USA - Siratro red BW | ecosystem: Host-associated > Plants > Roots > Nodule | place: USA: California | collected... | reverse complement strand
GTAAATAAAGTCAGTTTTTTATTTTAATCTTTTATTGGTTAATTTTGATTCATTAGCATTTAATCAATATATTTCTTTTATATATTTTTTAATCTCTAGACAAGCATATTAATTTACTCTTGTATTAATTTACTCTAGACAAGCATAGTAATATCGGGCAGTGTAAGATAAATATGGTAGTTGAGCAAGTTCTTTTCACTTTAATGATCTCAGTTCACAACATTGAGGAGACTTTCTCCCTTAACTAGTTTTGTTTTTTTTTTTCTTTATCAATCAAAATATCATTTTCATTGTTATGAAATCCAATTAATTTTTAGTAATCCTACCATTACATACTACACACCAATAAATCTTTAGATAAACTATCCAAATACCGAGCTTTATGTCAATAACATAAAAAAAAATAAAGAAAATAGTATAATATTTAATAAGAAATGATACATTTAACTAAAATTCAATTATGATTGGTGCACTATGTTTCTTATCTCGTCATCTCTTTAGGAACCTAATCTGACAACACAACAGTAAAAATATTATTCTCTGAACTCAGAAAGAGTTAAAATAGAAAAGTTTTATATTATCAAAATAAAAGTACAAATGGAAATGTCATAATATATATAACATACTAAAAATATCTAGAATAGAAGTGTGTAAAAATGAAGAATATAACTTTAGGATAGAAATAATACTAAAAGATATCTAGAATAGAAGTGTGTAAAAATGAAGAATATAACTTTAGAATAGAAATAATATAAGTAGAATGACACTATCTTATTATTAAAGTGAAAAGTTCATATAAATAGTAAATTCAGTTATTGAGGTTTATTTTACTTAATCACTTTCTCTTTAAAAATATTTTTTTTCTTTTTAGATTTTTGACCTCATCTGTTATTAGACTGCCGATCAGAGTCAGTATATTTCTATTATTAGAAGTTGATTATTGTAGACCTTTGATGATTGTAGTATGCTTGTGTTTGTTACTTATTTGAGATAAAAACTTAAATTTATGATATTATCTTTAAAAAAAATATCTAGCTTATCATATTTTTTGTAATGTAGTTGTTTTTTTTATTTGTAATAATAGTGTGTTACATGAGAGCAAAGAATTGAATAGGTGATGAAACTCTTTAATGAGTTGAAAGGATATTTTTTATGGTATAGTTGTTTTCTTATTTGTGATAATAGTGTGTTACATGAGAGCAAATAATTTAATAAGTGATGGAACTCTTTAATGAGTTGAAGGAGTGTGTGTTTTATATTTTAAAAAATATATATATTTTTTATACTTATAAAGAGAGATATATTTTAAGTTACTTTATGTATCTGATGTGTATATATTTATATATATAATGACCTGATATTTGGATAGTATAGTTTTGAAAGTAAATTTTAGAGATTTTATTATATATTCATTTATTAAAATTATACTTACTGTATGTGTGTGATAACATATATGACCCTAAATTCTTTGAATTAATAAAATTGTGATAAATAAAATTGATTTTTTTTGTCTTCTCCTTCTAGAAGCACATGAAGAGTTTAAATAGAATATTTTTACTTTTATTTATTTATGAATTATACAAGATAGGTAAAAGTGAGTAAATATATAAAATATGAACAACTTAAGCTTGTTTTTGGATATTGTTTTTGTCTAACATAGATTTGATGAATAATGTTGGTTTCATAGGTAGAATTAAATGTGCATTCAATGTGTATTGTAATTTAAGGGTATTAAAACAAGTTAATTCAATCTATATTTTGGCCTATCCTATTATCAATCTATTATGCCAAGGGCTAATTTGGGTGAATCCTCTAAAATTTGAAAATCTTAGCTTTCTTGACTCTCTAAAAGAAAAAAAATGGTTGAATATTTTATTTATAAAATTTCTTTAAATTAATTGATAAATCTAGTTAAAAGTATAAAGTAACCATTTATGTTAAATTTTATTTAAATATAAAATTTCTATTAATAATAATATTATTATTGAATATATAAATTTGATTTTCTTAAAAGCACTACTAACTTAAACAATTGCATACAACAAATTCTAAACCTAAAACATTTAATAATATTGTTATCAAAAAAAAAAAACTGATAAATTATCCTACTGGATTTACTGATTGAACAGAACTGATCAGCACATGTAGGTGACTTGAAGTACCTATTTCAGTTTATCCCACCTATTCCATTTACCACCTTTTGATGAGATCTAACCATTCTGAACCAGTCTAATAAACATGTATGGGATTGGTGTGCATAATATGGTATTAGGATATATTTACATGCACATTCCAAAATATGAATCAGAAAAGTAAAATATTATATATATATATATATATATATATATATGCTGTTAAAAAAAAACATATATATATTTAACACTAAAAGCTGATTTAAACAGTCACATATCATTTATTTTTTTTTTTAATTTCATTCCTAAAAAGTGAAAGTTTGAACACATCATTCATGATAGAAGTGACTATAACTTATAAGTGTTTATTTATTTCTTTACATAATAACAAAGTTCACTGAAAAGGAATACACCTTGCAACAGAGTTGGAAATAACTTTTTATTCAACTTTTTTTTTTCTTCTCTTCAGCTTAGAACAGGTTGTGATCCAAATATCCAAACTTGTTAAATAGACACATTTTCTTGTTATAGGAAAAGATACAACACCACTTGAGTTGGCACAGGAAAAGTTTGAACACAAATTTAATCTAGTAACTACTACCACTGGTCGTAAGAGCGTTGGCACGACATGCAGCATAATTATGTATCCATATATATTAATATTTATCATCTAGTTCTGGTTGGTGCTGTTCCAAATCTCTTCAAGCTCTCTAGCAAACGCTTTCTCTCTTCCAACAACAATAGTTATGTGATCTTTATTGTCAATAACTCTCACTTTAGCACGTGGAATCCTCTTTTGCACCTCATAGCTGCATTCTTCTGGAATCACTTCATCATTTTTGCCATGAAATATGGTCACTTTGCAGTTTTGATTTTCTCTCACAGCATCTAAGTAGGTTCCAATTTTAGCTGCAGTTCCACATATGATGTTGTGTAGGGTATGCCATGCTGCATTGTGAGTGTGACTGAAGAATCCTTCCAGCAAGAAGGTCCTCACCCTGATGGAAGAAATTAATATGTGAGTTCATGTTAGATAAAGAGTCTCCTTCACCAACAACAACACACTTGAATATAGTTCATTTCATTCATGGCCATCAAACCTTGAATCATCATTTAATGATGCAACCATAAAAAAGATCTGATTCCTTCTTCTGTCCTTAAGTTCTGCCACCTTTGACTAGTGATCCCCCAGTTGAGGGGTCCAACTATTAAATCTTACCAACATGTACCCTAACAAGGTCTAAATCAAACAAACCTAAAACATAAATAAGAGGAAAAGTCCGAAACATTACGGAGGCAGATTTATGTTAAGATGGTTGTTCTTCTTTTCAACACCTTTTGCAATTATCAGATGGATGTGATATTAGGAATGATAATGAAAAAACCACATGTTACTATGTAAAGCGGTGCATTAAGTAAGAAATCGGTGCATTTATTATGATTGTATGGTATTTATTTTGAAAGATAAACCCCTCATCTTTATAAAATCTTGTTATCCAATTATATTTTGTTTGCCTGTATCATTCAAGTTTAGGACCATATAACTATAAACATATTAATTTTAAAATAAAAACAAAGTAGAATAATTAAAAACTATGTTTTCCATCACCGCTATATTTTTTTTAATAAATAAATAAATAAGAATTTGTGTGCCTCACAATTTAATGAAATAACTCGAATTCTTGAAAATATCCCTTTCTATTTATTAAAGGGACTTGGTCCTGACATGACACTGAGTCTTGTAATGTTTTGCACAGTCAAGGCTTAATATGTGACAGCAAAATAATTTCTAGCTTGAGGCTTGAAGGACCTATGTTTTTTTGGTTTATTATATAAAGCTATAAACACTAATATATATATATATATATATATATATATATATATATATATATATATATATAATTTTAAAATCATTATTATATTCTAGTAGTTATCATGTTTGAATTTCTCTCTTTATATTTTTTAATTTTAAGTGTCTTCTACTATGAAGTATCAAAGAATTGTTTGTTCATTACATATATTAATTTACATCAAATTTAAATATTTAATTAAGTAATAGTGTAATTTCTAAAACAATGCAATGCAATAAAATATTATAAAAAGTACTTATATAAACAGGTTACTTTTTAAAGATTACTTCTTCAATGCAAAATGGAATAATTCTAACTTTTTAAAGAAATGAACAGCAGACGTGCAATATACAAAAACTGAAATAAAGATACTTTCTTAATTTAAAACATTCTAAAATAATTATAAGATGACCAGTGTGTGTGTAATCTTACAATTCGCATGAAAGCATGGGAATTTGTGACTATAATTTTGTCCAATATAGTTGCCATTTAAATATCTGATTTAACTAAAGTGCCAGATAAATACATTTGTGGCAGTAAAGTAATATTTTTAATCATAAATATTTTGAATACTCTTATAAAACAACTCAGTCTTGAAAACGTTGAATATATATAATTTATATTAAAATGATAATATTTTTATTATAAATAAATTTATAAACAATTCCAATACTCTTATAAAAGAAACTTATCTTGAGAATGTATAGTGCTGCTTAAAACTAAAAAAAATAAAATTCAAAATTCATTATGATATTACACATACCTTTTTAACAATTTTAATGTGGTAATAATTTATCAGAGTCACTTTAATTTTGATTTGCAATAAATGTTAATTTTGAAAGCAACCAAAGAGAGAGGGAGAGAGAAAAAGAGAAAACTCTAACATAGCTTTAAAAAGTTATTTCTTCCTGTAATTTGATTCTTGGTCTATTGTCTTACTGAGTTCATGCTTAGATTTATAACTTTTCTTATATTCACTTCAAATTATAATAAAAAACAAACTTTATACAAGTATTTTATTAAAAGATTTATCTATATGTTTCATTTTAAATTTGAAAATATATAGTGTTTACCTCTAAATTTAAAAATTATATATATCTATATCTATATTTATATTAATAACTAAAATCTAAAAATATATTTAATTTTTAAAAACTAAATTTGAAAAAAAATAAAACCATTTAAAAAAAATTGAATACAGTCAAATAAAAAATTAAAATTAAAAAAGTATAAATCTAAAAAAACTAAGAATTTAATTTAATTAATATAGAAATAAACCGCAATGGTGGTTGCGTAAATGAAATACTATTTTTGGTAGTCTATGATGTGTTTCTCAGTTACTTAGGAGAAAAAGAAAAGAGTGTGATAATAAAAAATAGCAAGGGTCAAAAATAGGCCAACTAAACAGGGAAGAGAATAGATAGATGAAGATGGGTAGACTTAGTTGAATTGAATTGAGGAATTGGAAGATGAAACAAAGTGTATATTTGTAGAAAGAGAAGAGTTGGGTTACCTGTTTCTAGTGATGAGTTTGGCTAAAAATTCCCAGATACGGTGGTTTTTGCAGATAAGCAAGCAAATCACTCTTGATATGTGTTCATACCAGCACGCCAATGACGCCCCAAAAGCCATGGGTGGCCACACGCGCCTTGGAGCTACTTTTCTCATCACATATTGTGTGGCTTGTGCTTCACCCTTTGGAACAGGGTAGAATGGCTGCTCAATTAATTTCATGAATCAGTTTCAGTTTCACATAAAAACTATACAATAAAATAATAACTTAAGAAGAACAAAATTGATGAATGAAACTATGGTTAATTGGTAATTACTGGGGCAAGCAAGGTGAGTGACTTGACGGATTGGGGGTGTTTGACAGCAAGTGCGAGTGCCAAAATGCAACCCAGTGAATGGGCCACAATGTGGAATGATTTCACCTTATGGGCCTCCAACACTGATCTTTCTATCATCTCTAAATGTTCTCTTAATGTGTACATTGATTCGCTGGGCTTTGGGCTCCTCCCAAACCCAAGCAGATCAACGGCGAAGAATCTGTAAGTGGAGTTAGCAGCACTAGAAAAGTTTGGAAACACTGTCTCCGTCCAAAACAATGACGATGAAATGAATCCGTGTATGAACAGCACATCTTCTACTGCTTCACCTGCGTCATCACAGTACCCTGTAATTTTTTCATACATAACAAATGCTAAAAACAAGATTTTTGTGATTATTTGGTGGCAAAATGTGTTACCTGTGGTGGGGCATTGGGACTTTACAAAGAGGGTGGTTTTGGCTTTGGCATTGGTATTGGTGGTGTTGTTATTAGGAGGGGATGAAGAAGAGATCCAACTTGTGCATTGTTTGCAGTCACAGTCAGACCATCTAGGAGTTTGGTGAGATTGGTGTCTGCCAAATTTGCCCTGGAGCATTTCTACAATGGTGGTGTTCACAGTGAAGGTGGAGCAACGTCTTTTGGACTGCAAAACAGGATCTTCCAACTTGAACCTCTTGAGCTCACTAAGTGTTTGTCTTGAAACCTCAGAGACCAAAGAGGGTCGAGAGTAAAGGGTGTCAGAGATATCCTCCAACTGAAGCTTCGATGAGTTGAGGGAAACCACCTTGGATTCCCCACCTTGCTCAGAAACCAAGATCTTCCCACTGCTGGTGATTGCTTCCTTTGTGGAAGAGCAATAGCAGGGTCTAAAGTCTGCTTCAATCCACAAGTCTGCAGCTTTGAAAACAAAACACAAGAGAAAATCAACAAGGTCCAACACACAGAAAGCAAGGAAGCTCACTGCTTCGTTCACCACCCTCCCACTCATTGTCAAAGCGGATCTAGCCTTGCCCATTGCAGGCATTTGCATGCAGATCACACAACACAGAGAGAGGGAAATGGAAAAGAAAACGGTAACGATTGAGACAAGGCAGAAGGGTGAAGAGGAAAAAATAGTGTCTATTTATGTATCCTAAAGGGAGAGGAGAATGCCATGAAAAAAAGACAGCAGAATAAGATGTTGAAGGGTGGGTTATTGGAACACTACCCTTCTTATTTAGTTATGTTTGGTTTGATGAAAGCGTGTGGGATTCCCTCTCTTAAATTAAAACTTGTTCACAGAGAAGCAGGGAGGGAGAGAGAGAAGAATTGATGGTTCATTAAACAGCATTTGTTGGCCAAGAAAAAAAAGTAGTTGGTTGTTGAACCTCTGGCAGAAGAAACAATTTCCCCTTCACCACCCTTCTTTAGATGAAGTGTAAAGAAACAAACCAGCCAACAGGTATATATAACAAGAAAAAAAATTTACCCTTGCCTAATACTAAGAATTGAGTCACTTTCTTGCCCATACGAAATTATGGGCACCAAATTCCCACTTTTCTCACCCGTTTTGGCTTGGCAATGCTCCTTCATTCACTAGTACAATTCAACTTACACAGTTTTAATTAGAAAGCCAACCTAATTGATGTCTCGAATTAGAATAAATCGTTAAATTCGGACCAAAACCTCTTCTATTTAATGCAATCCGTCTATGCCACATGAGAGCCATGCCATTATTTAAAACCCTCCTCCATCACTACTCAATCACAATGCTTTCATGACTTCGTCAAACCTGCTTGCTCAATGTGTAATAGCAAGTTTGTGTTCTCCTATGGATTACGTTTTACCTTCTATGCAAATATATACATTTAACTTTAACAAATTTAATTATATACCATTATAAAACGCATTAATCTTTGTTTTCTTATGTTTGCTTCATCACTGATCAATCAATTAATTAAGTTGTAGGGTTCTATTTTTCCTATGGATTCTCTTCATGTAATAATAACTATCTCTATCAATTTATGACACTAATATTAATTAGGTCTTCATGCCAAAATAATTTAACTTGTTTTTTATTTTTACTACTAAATTTTTACACTTTGGAACCACCGACAACCTTCATTTATGACACTCAAATATTTGAAATAGTCAGTCATAATCTAATACGTGTTTAAAGCAGAGGCAAGAGGAATAATGTAAACCAGGTTTTGAAAAAAATAATATAATAAAGATGAACAAAAGAAGGGTACATTCTTTCCTAATTTTCAAAATATTCTAAACTCGGTTTGTAAAGTAAATTTTGATTATCTTTAATAAGTTTGTGTATTGAAATTGTAATAAGTCTGTATATTTATCAAACCCACATCAATACAAGTAATGTGAACATATAGACAGGTACTTAACACTATCCAAACAAATAAATAAAACCAATTAGAAAAATATATGCATATATGCTTTTATGCTAAAACACTATTTTATCATAATCAAAATAAGACATAAATAACAGATAAAGTTAATGAAATTAATTAACAATCACACATTAAGAAATTTAAAATTTATTATATTAGAACATAACTTAAATGCATCTAAGTTAGGTTATAGATTACCAACCACTTTATATAAGACAATAAATTTAATGAATTCCAAATAGAGTATATTAAATTTTAATTTGTTTATTTTAGTGCGTTTAAAGTAACTTCTTATTATAAATATTCATTGACTTTTTATTACTTGATGTCTTAATTTATATGATTTATATTATTAATAAAACTTAATTATTCAATCAACACCTTTCATAATACTAATACTTACATTATATACATAAAATGTGTTACCTCTTAGTAAATTTTTTACACCAATTGACTCATAATTATCATCTCATTCACTAAACATTAAATTAGGTCTTTGTACCTCACCATCATCATACATTAATAAATATTATTACATTGACAACTCCTATCATAAAAAATATCTCATTTAAAAACAAACAAAACTAGGTCAAATAAGTAATAGAATATAGGGAGATATCACTTAAACAAGTTTCTTTCACTTAAATATTCTCTAATAAGTTTAGTAATAATGTATGTCATGAGTAATATAATTTAAACAAACAGAAGTTTGTTAAATTCTTTCATTAATTGAATGATCATTTAAGTTCCAAATTAGAGGTCTTATATTCGGGTCCTTATCTTCAGTGAAAAATATGTAACTTTCAAGTTTAGCACAAACAGTCATCCAATATACTTACCAAATAGTTTTCAATACAATATTACCGATTTAAAACATAAATATGGGTCTCAAAGACTTTATTCAATATAATTTCAATTTGCTACAAGTCAATAAAATAAATGACTAATCAATTTAAATTTAGTCATTTACTCTAAATCTACTGTCTATCAATTCTTTTATTTATTTATTTCAAACTAACTCATTAATAACATATAATCAAATCGGGTAAGAATTCAACAACTTAACATATTATTCTAATTCTTGAAACTCATTAAAGAACAAAAACTAAAACTCTAATTTCTAATCAGTACACTTATAATACAACATTGAACTCAATCATGTATATAATTCAACTTAAATATGAAAATAAGAACATATCCATAATCATCAATTCAAACGGACATTGATTTAACCTAATTTGAATCATAAAATAAAGTTATATATTTTTTTCCGTAGAGTTGTCTTACTTTTCAAGATAAGTAGATTTTGAAGAAAATAATGAATTAAGATTGATAAAATATCCTTTAAATCACTTTTAAGAAATCAAAAAATATATGATATCAAACTCAAATTTATAAAAAAGACTTTATTTCAATGCAAAACTTCAAAATGACTTCTAAAACAATAATAAAAAAAAAACACATCATATCAAACTCAAACAATTTAACCTTTTAAAATTTCTTACCTAATACTAAAAAAACATATCTCTTCAAAAGTTTTACCGTGAAACTTTATTTTATGCAAATAGAGATGTGAATGTGACTGTTTTGCAAAACACAATTTTAATTTAATTTCGTGAAATAAACATGTTGTTTGATTAAGTATTTTTTATTTAAAAGACAAGTAGGTGGTTGGATATGTTATTGTTATACGTCTTTTATAATATTTTTATGTAAAAACTAAAAAATATAAGAATGTTTGTAGATTTACTATTTTATCTTTCTTTTCTTTATTTTTTATATCACAATATATGTACATGAATTAATTAAAATGTAAGATGTAAATGATTGTATAGTTGATAAAAAAGTTATTTTAAAATTTGAAAACGACAACAATTTTTTTTAAATGGCATTTAAAAATAGTCACAGAAGGAATACACAAAATCATATTAATTATATTTTTAAAATAAGTATTATAAAAAGTTAATAATCTTACCTCAAAATGACAGTGTGCTAATGGATAATACTTTTGTTTACATTATTAGTAGTAGTGATTTTAAGCATATCCTAGCTTATTTTAATTATATAACAATGAATTTAATTGAACAATATTAAATGAGTCACCAATGACTTATAATAAATAATTGGTTTAACTAGCAGTATCATTACATTAAATAATTTTTTTTTTAATTTCATTAAATCTTATAAATGAATTAATAACAGTTACTAGATAAAAAAAAGTTGTTAAAACAAGATGCATAATTAATTTAGGTAGATTTTAGAAATAATTAAAACTAAAAATTAAATTTCCAAACATAATAACAATAAATTTGAATTTTATATAGAAAAACATATATGTTAATGTGAGAACACTGATGGATTTTCATACATGCAAACATTTCCAATTGAGATTTATTAAACCATCTTTCTCATTCCTCACATACTTTCTTGAGGTTTCAGACGTCATCATTTTTTATAATAAACATATAATTAATTTTACTTTAATTATAAAAAAAATTACGAACTGTAAAAACTCATACTTTTATATTTTATATTTTTATTTAATTACATCTCAATTAAATCTTATTTTAAGAATTTGTTTAACTCTAAGGATTTGTGTTTGTACTAAGAATGGTTTCTTTATAAGAATAAGTTGAAAAATTTGGTGTATAACACTGAATATTTCTAATGATAGATTTTTCTTTTCATGATTGGATTCCTTTCAATTAAGTCATTAAGAAACTATAACAGTTATTGTGCTGACCTACATTGCATTAACCTTCCACTTTAACTCCATACATTACATTTTATTGAATTTGAAAATTTGTGGTTTTAGCAACTACTAAAGAAGGATGTAACAAGAAGCAGGTGTAACGATTTTCTATCCCTTCCAATTACTGTTCTCGAGCACACTGTCTGAATACGCATTCAATTTTTATAGATAAATATATCATATAGTTGCCTAAATATAGCTAGTTATATGAATTGGCATTAATTTACACATCAAATTTTAGAGAACATGATACATTGTCATAAGTTTCATTAATTTAATATCTTATTTGAAGAATTTTTTTAATAATAACTAAATCATTTTTTTTATAAATTTTAATAAACTTATAATACCTAAAATCTAATTTATACTAATTCCTTAAAATTCTGAACTTGTGCATAATTTAACTTAAATTTATGAAAAACTGGTTTTTTTTTCTTATATTAATTTATGGAAAGTAGTGGAAACATGTTTTAATGACACCTTTCGTATCCACATTATAACAGTTCATATATTTATAAAAAAAAATAGTTAAATATATACATTAAAATGAGTTACAAAAATTTGTATCCATGGGATATATGTAGCATGAAAGATTTTGTTAACTGCTTTGGGTGGCCATGGAAACAGTGCATAGAGTTGAAAACAATGGAAGTTTGGTAATTCCTTATTTGTAATGGTGGTGACACTTATCTGCTATGGGTGTCTCTCTTTCTTTCTGCAATGGAGGTTTTGTGTTTGAAAACTCTCATCAATTCTGGAAAGAAGAAGGAAGACCACTAATTAATCTTTTCACCTTCCACATTCCGTTTCAACACTATCCTCATCTTTGCCTGTCACAGATCCTGCTGCTATCATGGGTGATGTAAATCCACTTTGTTTCTATTCTCCTTTGCCATAAATTTTATTCTCCCATGATGGCGCCACAGCATATATATTTTCATGAACTGTGAAAGTGAAAGATATTATTACAAAAATGACAACGCATGGCGAGTTTCGGGATCAGAACCGGAAGATGAATTAATAGTAGGTTTTTTTCAAAAGTTTATTTCTCTCTTTGATTTTTTTTTTTTTTTATCTGGTAATCTCTTCATATGAGATAGAGTTTGAGTAAATATTTTCTGTATAAATAGATCAAATAAGTAAAAGACAACTTATATACTAAAATTAACTTATTTACACGTTAATTTATATAAGATTTTATAATTTTTCTAAATGTTAATTTTAGTCCATACATAAATTCGTATGAACTAAGTTTATCTTACGAACTTTTCTTTTTTGAAATATTTATGAAAAGACTTAATCAAACATATTGTGATAAAAAATTAATAAAAATTAATAGAAAGTTATAAATAATTTTTGTAATGTTAGATGAGCTAAGTTTTTGTTAGTTTTCTCTAAATATTATTTAATTGGTTTTGTTGTGATCATTAGCAAAACTTCAAAAAAATATAGTATGATAGAAACATGATACCTTTTACACTAACCATAAAAGAAGGATTATAATCATGGTAATAGCAATTATCATTAAAAAAAGTGGTTGAAATTAATAATAGTAAAATTAGTAATAATCATTATAACAATAATAGTAATAATAATAATATAAGTTTTGGTAAAGATCACATGATAATAGAAATGATAAAATGGTGATGATAATAGTAATTATACTACTATTGTTCAACATAATTTTTTTTAAGGGCATTTTGCTGGAGATTTCATATCCACTGGAGGTAAAGTATTTCAATACTTTATAAGTGAATGCAAATCTCATCTTACAAGTCGGTTTTGTAAAATTGAGTTAGACTTAAAATTTACTTTTTAAGATGGTATCAAAGCTTATCTTAACAAGATTGCTGGGTTTATCGGACCACCTTTAAATATATAATTTCACGCACGAGTTAGGTTAGGAAGTCTCGAAGTGTGAGAGGGTTGTGTTGGAGATCCCACATTAACTAGAGATAAGACATTTCAATACTTTATAGGTGAATGTAAACCTTACCTTACAAGTCGATTTTGTATTGTTGATTCTAGAATCAATGTTTATACAAAAAATATTGAAAGTGAAAATTTTAACATTAAATAAGAGTTGACTTACAATGTTAAGATTCCATATTATAGTTATACTCTTACCTAAAGTTAAAATTCAGAACATTATATATCGAATAAGAAATAATCAATGTAATTATAAAGCATCAATTATAAGGTATGCAACACTAATTATACATTTGTTAATCAACATCACTAATTAATGTGTTTCTCATAAGGTCATCACTTAATTTAATAGGCACAATAGTCTTGACTTTTATCATCTAGCAATAAAATTCTCTTTAAATGAGATATTGTGATTCTTCATGAGAAGACAATCCTTCTACAATGGTAAGCGAAGGTATAATGCACTAGGCTCCACAACTCCTTGACACTTTGAGGTGCTTCTAAATAATTCTAACCTTTTTACTTATATGATCGTGCATATGTCCAAAATTGATCTGAACATCATATATCATAAATTCTTTGTAAAGTAACGAGACCAGTAACATAAATGAAAAGAAAGTTCAAAGAAAAAATAAGACTAATGATCACGGTAAAGGTTAATAAGCTTATAAACATAAACTTTATATGAGAAGTCAATTGCACCATTTGACTAATCAACCTCATTTTGGTTAAGAAGGAAAAAGAAAATAACAAATTTATACAAATTATACTAAATTCAATAGGATATACCTAAATATGTATATCTACTTCATATCATACACAAATTGATAGAGACATAACATAATAACATAAAATTTTGACCTTTCTAAGTGTTTACAACTAGATATAAATGTATTTGCAATACAAGATAAATATTATATTCATAAAAAATTTCATACGAATTTCATGAATTATTATGTCTTTTAAACTTAAAAATATCAACCTAAACTTGTCAAAGATTAATAATTCTGATTTTCGCTAATAAAAAAGTTATACCACTAAAGTGTATACATTTTGAGAGTAATATTTTTAAAAGTGTCCTTTTCATGTCTAGAGACAAAAGTTTTTTTTTGGACTTCATCACAATTAATTCCATCATTATTATAAAAATACTTTTATTGTTTTCATTATCATTATTATTATTATTATTATTATTATTATTATTATTATTATTCTATCATTTTCTATCATAATAACTATTATTACACTCTCGTTAACCTTTAATGAATTTACTATCATGATAATCTAGTTATTATATATCATATGGTGACATGTCTTTTCAATATCATTATTATTATTATAACTATTGATATTTAATTGACACCAAATACCCCACAGTTTTATATATATATTATTTCCACCAAAGTTGTCCTAATCATGTAGGGTTGGAAAATTTTAACTGTCACAACAACTACTTTTAAAACACTATTAATTATCGGTTCATTGTTTTAAAGGACAATATTTACTTTAAAATTAATCTTGTTGATTGTTTATTTTTATTTGATAAAGAGAATTTATTTAAACCACTCTATGCAATGTTAATAGTTTAGATATTTAATTGAAACAAATTGAAAAGGACTTCTAAAGAGGTCGTGAATAATTTTGATAAGATTAAATAAATTATTTATAAAATGCTTTCTAAATTTTGTCTAAATACCATTTAATTCTTATTACAATTATTCTCAGCAAAACCTTTAACTAGGATTGGATAGTTTTAAAAATGAAAATAACATACTTTTTAAACACGGTTAATTAAGAGTTCAATCTACATAAGGGCCATATTTCTTTAAAAAATCAATCTATTTATTTTCTTCTTTTTATTTTGACAAAGTGAATTCTTCAAATGGGGCATCGCAGTAGAGTGTGAAAAGATACCAGATTCCACAGGTATCCCAAAATCAAGATTCCTCGTTAAGAAATATATCATTCACCACTCCTAATAAATACTATACTGATACAAGAAGAACAATCACAATTCGAAAATGTACCTTTTTTTTTTTCTTTTTTGTTAGAGAATGTACCCTTAAATAATAGTTCACCTAATAGGGCTACTAACAACGAACTGTTATATCAGTATGGATTTAAGATGCTTTCATCATCATTGATGTTGCAAATCTATCTGGACAAGAGCTCAACTACCTCTATTCATGAGACAACTACTTTTCTTTTAGTAAATCAATATATAGAAATACGAATTATTAATGTAGAAATTATGTGTGTTTAAGACACCAAAAAATAAACTCACATTTAATGGGGATAGCAAATTAATCTGAGAAGATGTGTTTTCGCATCAATACAAAAATATTCATTTAAAAGAAATGATGAGATCGTTGGTTCCATCTCCACTAGTTGAGGTACATAAGTTTTGACTAAGACAATATTATATAGATTAAAACTTGGAAAACATTAACATTATATTAAACCTCAAAAGAATAACATAAAAAAGAAATCAAGTTTGGAAATTTTTCGATATTCTTTTAAATCAAGTTTTCAAATTATATAAATTAAAGTCCGTTTAAAAAATATTTTTAAAAATTAAGTTTTAATTTAATAGGATTAAAAGTGTTAAAAGGGAATATAAAATGACTACTTTAGTTTGAAAACAAATTGATTTTGGAAATAAAATCGAGATAATCAATTATATAAGAATAACTTATTTTCAAAGTGATATTTATGTTCAATAAACTATTTTCTAATTTTTTTATTCACATTTGATAATTTTAAATATATTAGTGTAAAATAGTCAAATAACAATGCAAAATTATGATATTTATATAGACATCATTGTTAAAGAAGATAAACAAACACTTTTATAAAAATAAAATTTTTTCATAAAGGTTAGCCTAAGAGTGTCATCAAAACCTTAAAAGAAATGATGGATAAGAGTGAAACTAATGTAAAAAAAATCCAAAACAAGAAGTTGCATGCCAAATCGTCGTTAAAACCTTGAGAAACGACAACGGTTGCATGTGAATTGTAGTTAAAAGTTTGATCGCTCTTCTTTTATCACCTTCCTCCCAAGATTTTAGTATTGTTGTCCTTCTTCTTTCTTATGACCTCGCGGTTCCACGATCTCGCTAGGTCCACTCCACCACTGTGAATCCACTGCTTCTTATGGCACCTTTCCCCACTTAATGGAAACAAATTCAGGTATAACATTCATAGAATAAAGAAGTTGAAGACCTAGAGCCTAGTTTAGGAGCTTACAAGCATATTGGGTCTAATTGAGCTTCCAAACATCCTTATTGGACCCAAGATCATCTTTGAAGAAGTCAACTTTAGGGTACGATAAAGACAGAGCAGATGATAGAAGACCTCTAATCCAAAGAAACAACAACTAGGGCGATTGATAGAAGGACTTATCAGTAGGCCCAAGATATTATAATCATGGGTAAGACCTTAGTCTGTAAAAAATTACACAGAGTAGATTAGGATATTTTGGACTTTGTATTGAACTAAGTAGTGTAGGACATTTCAGCCCTGTATTTGGGCCAAGTAGTGTAGTGTTTTTGGGTTTGTATTTGTATCCTAAGTAGATTAGGATTAGATTAAGGTTAGAGTAGTTTTGCAGGGGTTTTAATTGGACCTATTTAAGCTCAAGAAAAACCCTAGGATATCGACCATCTATAGGAGAACTCATGCTTTCCCCATTTTGAGAACTTGCTCATATGTGGGAAGCATGAGTTGACAAGTGTCACTTGATCCACTTTATACACCTAGAATCAAGGAAATTTGAATATTTCCCTCTAGATTTTTCCCTCTATAGGGACCACAAAAGTTATGTATATAACTCTCCACCCATTTCTAAATTCACTTTTGAATGAGTAATGAAATGTTGTCCACATTAACACTTTACTTGTTCTTGAAGTCTTCTTTAAGATAGACTCTTAATTCAGTTATCCCTTAGCCCCCTTCAAAGAAATGTCATTATTTCTCTAGCTTTTAATGATGGTTATGAAAGAACCATATTAATTTTCTCATTAATTTTTTTAAATTCCATGACGGCTTTAGCTTTGTTTATTGTTATTAAGTCCTTTTATTATGATAATTTATAAAAAAATCATCTTCAAAATGTTATTTAACAACGACTGACAGCAGGTGCCTATGTGTTTTCTTCGTCTTCAATGTTTTTGATTTGTCTTTCTTCAATGGAAATAAAGTTTGTAGAACTATGAAGAAGTGAAGTAGATGAACTCAAAATTAAGGTGGAGAAGTAATTGTGTATAATGTGAGGTTAAACCAACACAAGTAGGAGGAGTCTACAAGAGAGTCTACGAAGGAGACTACCCTTGAGAGAGCTCATAAACAAGTAGAAGCGTCAAATTGACAGTAATTTTTTACTCATTCGAAATTAAAATTTCAAGACCAAGAACTCTTATTTATAGTGCTTTTGGACATCCAAGCTTGCAGCCAAAGCTTAAAACCCTAACCATAATTCAAGGACAAAATCAATGTGGAGTTGACATGTGGTGTGCCTTGCTCTTCAAGATTCAAAATCCTCTCAAATAAGAGGTTGCCATATGGCATACAAAATCCTCTCAAATGAGAGGTTGCCATTTGGCAATTGCACTTTCCATGTGTGACACGCCTAACATGCCTTCTTCACACATCGTTTATCCTAGCTTGGGTGACAAGTTACATCATTTACCTAGCTTGGGTAGCAAGGCTCTTCCTGAACGTTTTAGGATTGCATTGGACTTAAGGAAATCCAATTGTAACCCTACATGTATTAGCCTATTTTATTCTAACACTAATTTATTCATGGCCCAAATACAAGACCCAAAATCTTATACTATTTGACCCAAAATATAAAATTCAAATTAAATTCTTAAACTACAAATATACAGATAAAAGTCTTGTTCTTGAAGTTTCATGTTCTTTAAAGTGATATCTTTAAATTTAAACTAAGGTATGAAAGGTTGGTTGATCCAAACAAGCTCAAACTCCTGATAAGCTTTTGATCAAAGACTTTATCTCTATTACCTCTTTATTTTATAACTAAGGTGGTTGGAACGTATTCCATTAAAAATGATCTATATTATCATTGAATTGTTAAACTTACACTACGTCTTCTTAATAATGATTCCAAAACCACTTTTAACTGTCGTTAAAAACTCATTGTATAATAGTGATATTTTGAAATATTATTTTAGTTATTGGCAATACTTACACATTTTTAGTCAACTAAGTATATCTTTTTCATTAAAATTAATTAATCTAATACCTTCATTTTAATTCATTAGGCTATTGTCTCTTTAATTTAATAAAATATGGATTTGGAAGAATAATTGAGCTAAATACCCATTATATAAAGGTTTACAAGAAACATAATTCAGTAAATTTTAAAATTTTCATTATCCTAATGCTTCAATTTGTAATTACCTCAATTTAGTAGCTTTTTAACTTCATTATTACTATTTTTTTTTTCATCAAAACCAGGTTATTTAGGTAGATGTCTCACATGATTTTGAAAGTATGTAATCCCAAAAGAATAATGGATTTCAGAATGAATTTTAATAACGTTCTTTATATTATATAACCAACTATATAAATCATATATTTACTTAATCAAAATATATTTACCAAAATTATTATACCTATATATACGATTTACAAAACTTAAATATTTTAAAAGAAGTATATTTATTCACACTATAAACATATGACATATAAAATTTTAAATACATCAAAAAATTGCTTTTTTATCTCCAACATCTTTTACTCATATACCTCCAAGTACAATCATATTAATGGTCACATAAGAAACACAAACAGAGTAAGTGGTTGAAAATTAAGATCAAAGATATGTTTGTAATTATAGACAAAATAACATATTCAAAGTTTCTCACAAGAAATTTTAAATTTACATGCAAACCTAAACTTAAAATACATATAAAATAACAAACATTGAATAGACTGCTTCCAAAAAACTTTATCTTATCATATACTAACACCTTACTCGTCTCAAACACATTTAATTTATAAGCATTTGCCGTCTGTGTTTAATTAAATTTATTGAACAAATAACTATACATTGAAATTGTGTCCCAAGGAAGTCAAACTCTTTTTATATTTTCCCACTATTTATTATCTTTATCAATACAGAAATTTCATTCAAACAATAGGTTTGAAACTTAATATCCCACAGATGTCATTTCAATGTATTATTTAATCAAAATTATCATATAGCATTTAAATATTCATGTTTGAATTATATATACAAATATTTATAATAATTTCAACTCGTAAAATTAAAGTTAAACATGCTAATTTGAATAAGGATGACGTTTTTAAACAAATTTAATTAAAAAAATTTCTTAATTATTTCTAGGTTTAGATTTGTTAAACAAATTCTTATTGGCTATATGAATTAACCAAACTGTTAGACAAATCAAAATTTATTGGATCAATCAAGTATGAAACTAATCCTGATCTATTGGAGAAGTTTATTGAACTTATTATACAAAATCAAGAATTCTACTGATTTTTTCCAAAACTACATTCAATTCCAAACTAACCTGATTATTCATTCTAACAAGTTTAAAATACACTAAAAATCACATAGATATAGATTATATTATATAACTAATATTTCTCAGTTTCAACCAGTCAAACCAAATTCAAGTGTTAATTCAATAACAGGATACAGCTCATCAATTCAAATACTCCTAAACAAATAATCAACAACACTATCAAAATTCAGATTAAACTTTAAAATAACTTCTCTAACCTAAAACAACAAACAAAAGAAAGTTGAAAACTCCCAACAATATTGATAAATACACTAGACTTAAATTTTAATTTATTAAAAATAAAAATAAAAAAATAAAACATATATAAGATTAAAAACTGATAGTCTAAAATGAAGAGATTAAAAAAAAAACATAGAACATAAAAAGACCAGAACAATCAAAATACTAGTTTAATTCTTCCAAATATTACATCAACTCGCATACGTACACAATTTTTTCTCTATTTGATTATAATTGCTATTTATGTACTTTTGATTCCTTAAGAGTTATGCATTTACATTTTCTCCACTGCAAAGGCTACTTCATTCATTAAATCTAGGTAAAGACTGAAATCTATTCCTACCTAACTTACTTTTGTTTGATCAGTTGCATAAGGTTACAAGAATAAACTATTTCATCAAACATATTCTCACGTGAGACCACTGTAGATGTTGATATGAAAAGAATGAAGCACGAGTGTTTTTAATTATTTCTCCAAAATAAGGTTAGTTATAATTTCCTTCCATTCAATTCTTTCAAAATCATGGCATACTGATTAAAAAATATTTAATTAATATAAATGTAGATAAAAATATTTTCAAATATTATTATAATAAATATTTCCTATCATCTTGTTCTTTTTACCTTTTTAAGCAAACAACACTTTCTTAATTATATGTATAAGTATTATTGGGAAACTAGATTAAAAGTTTTCTTCTTAATTCTAAAATAAAATATTTTAAGATTACAATACATTAGTTAAAAATGAACTATATAAATTTTTACAAAAATCCTAAATTTTTTAATTTAATATATATATATAATTTAAGATGAAAAGATATAGAATAATTACACTTCACTTAAATAACGGTATTCACCTTCACCTTTTGGTTCTCTACTCCGATGACCTTTTACTATAAAGATACTCTTTTAGGAAAAAAAATCACTTAAAATTGAGCAAATTGGTCCAAACAGATAAATACACACTCATATATTTGTCAGAAAATTATTAATATAATTAATTAGTCAGTCAGTATGAAGTTATAAATACATTAATTCACATACGACAATTTCCACCACCCTATCAACTAAGACTATTCTCTTCTTTAAATGGAGTCGATAATTCCAACAAACAAAGCAAAATAAATTTAGACTATTCTCCCTTTTATATTAAGTCGTTAATTCCCATGAAGAAAGCAAAGTTGTTAAAGTTTGAAAAATAATATTATATTATAATTTGAACTATTCATAATAATTATTGAAATAAAATTTATACTATTTCATGATGAGTATTAATTGAGTAATATATATATATATATAATCACACTATAATCTATCAAATAATCCTGTATGACACATTGGGTTAAGAATCTTATATCTGGAGAGAAAAATATCTCTCATATTGTATTTGTGATTTTAATTTTAAAATAGTAAAAAAAAATACAAAATGTAGTGGAAATTAATAATTAGTATGTACACTGATTTCAATTTTTGAAACACGATACTTAGTTCATTTATTATGAGAATAAAAATTATAAAAAAAAATATTTTTTGTTCACAATTAACTTATCGAAGTACATATTTTTCTTAACCTTCTAACAACCATGATATTCTCATTTTCATATTTTTAAGAGTAAAAAAATATGTAAAATAAACTTTTTTAATCATTAAAATGATATATGAATTATAAAATTGTTCTGTATAAAATCATTTATAAAAAAATTTCTCAATTTGAACATGTGAAACTCAATTTCTAATTCAACATCACTACAAAATAATTCACGTCAATTCAAATATTCCTAGGAATATATTTAACAATTCTACTCATATTAAATCATGTTATTTACCTAAAATTGCTTGAAGTTCAAGGAATGAATAAAAGGAAGTTGAAAACTCTTATAACCATATTGGTGCCTATAGGTTTGTGATTAAATTAATCAAACACAAAAGTAGGGTGAACAAGTTAATACCATCAATTAATAACACTAATAATTATTCATAACAGAATCCCAATAATAAGAATAACAAGTTTATATAGAGAAATATAATTTATTCTAGGATAAATTATAATTAGATAGAAGTTTTATATATCTTGCTACCCTACATCTCTCACATTGATACTTAAATCTTATCCAAAGAACAGGAATTTATTTCAAACTTATTTTGTTCAACAGATTTGATAGATATGTTTAAAGAGTCTGAGTAATGACTTAATTTTTATTTATATTTATTTAACAAATCATATTCTATCAAACAAATTTGCTCTGTTTTAAAATAATATATTATATTCAAGTAGTATATTTTTATGGATAAATAACATTGATATATATGTCCTTATATGTTTAAATTTAATAATATTTAACTTTGATGTAATTTTTAACTTTGCATTTATTTTATTATACTTTAATGAATTAAATTATTTTATAATAGTATTTTAGATAAATATATTAGACTTAAATTTTAATTAATCAAAATAATGTAAATAAAACATATATAAAATTAAAAACCAATATTATAAATTCAAGAGATTAAAATAATTGTTATTTCTGATAAGTATTATATCAATTCAAATATGTACACAGTTGTTTTCTCTATCTGAGAATAATCGTTATTTGTGTAATTTGATGTATATAGTGTACATTTTATCCACTCTGTAGGGTGGTACTTCATCCATTAAATCCTAGGTAAAGGCTGAAATGTATTCTTACCTAACTCACTTCCATCACTTGTATAACATTACAAGAATATGTTATTAGTTCATCAAATTTATAAATCATAAACGTTGATAGAAAAAAAAAATGATAACAATGTGAGTCTTTAGTTATGGCAAACTAATTAAAAAATTATTTAATTAATATAATTGTAGACACAAATATTTTCAAACTATTATCATAATAAATAAATCATAACATCTTGTTTGTTTTATGATTTTAAATGGAAAGAATACCAAATTAGCTTATCTTCTTAATGATATCTAAAAGTATTATTGGAAAATGTAGTTTAATTTGAAAAATTAAAATATTGGTCTTCTTTTCAAAAAAAAAAAGAATTAAGATTAAAAAAAATTAGTTAAAAAATAAGCTATAAACTTTTTAATTTTTTTAAAAGGTAATATATATATATATATATATATATATATATATATATATATATATATATATATATATATATATATATATATATATATAATTATAAGATGAGAAGACACATTATAGTAGTATTTTTCTAGTGAGATTATTACCTATTTAAATAATAATCAATTAATTCTTTCTTTGTACAGGAAGGTACTCTTAAAAGAAAAATTTTATTATTCTTAAAAATAAGAAGACAAATTGATCTGAACCATTTTGTTGACGTGTAAATGATAAACTGCATGAATGATAGTGCATGAATGATAGAACGTCCCTCTTTCACTCATACATAATTAACACGTGGATCATGTGAATATGAAATACACAAATTCACATACGACATCTCTTATTACTATATCAATTAACACTATTATTTCTTTCTTTTAATATCAAGTCCATAATTCTTAACAAGTAGACAAAAAAGTTGTTAAACTTTCAGAAAATAATATTATATTAAAATTTAAATTATTCACGGTAATCATGAAATAAAATTTATACTGGTTTGATTGATAGATATTTGCTATCTAGACTTTGGAATGTGAAATACTTTATGTAGAGTTGAACATCCACATCTAAGTTGTATTAATTGAATAACTGAACATATATGTAATCTTGATCACACTATAGTTATTAATGCATCAAATAATTCGTTATCACACAAGTGTTATATTTAAAAAAATAAGGAAAAAACTCTCATATTAGATTTGCAATTTTATTTGAAAAATAAGCATAAAAATGTCATAGGATTGTTTTATGACATAATGTTTACTATTTAAGATTATATTTTTAAAAACATTATACTTAATAGAGTCATTCTTATAAATATGTTTTTTTATTAGTGATATTTATATAAATTATTTATTATAAAAAATATCTATTATAGTTGAAATTTTTTTACTGATATTTAATAATTTTAAAAAATAAATAATTTTATTTAATTTAAAAATTTAAAAAAAAATAAAAAAAAAAGAGGTAGAAAATGTAGTGAAAATAAATAATTAGTGTACAAACTTGGATGGAAAGCAAATTCCGAGGATTTGGAATGCCGACCATCTTATTTCAGATGTAAATCAGTGTACTCTTTCCTACCTTAAGATAATTTTTCTAAAGGATGGTTTTGCCCGAGAAGGTTTTAACGAGGCATGATCAATAAAATTGAAATCTTCATTCTCAAATAATATAGCAGCTTCACACCCACGAAACCGATTATGAGGTGTATAATCACTTACAGCTTTTAAACATTAAAGCTTCACACCCACGAAACCGACTGTGAGGTGTATAATTGCATGCAACTTTTAAACCTTAAAGCTTCAAACCCAAGGAACGGACCATGAGGTGTATAATCACTTACAACTTTTAAACATTAAAGTTTTACACCCACAAAACCGACTGTGATGTGTATAATTGTGCACAATTTTAAACATTAAAGCTTCACATCCATAGAACCAACTGTGGAGTGAATCTCCATTTATAACTTATTAAAAGTCTGACATTCGTGCAACGACCGTGAACATATTATCATAGCGGCATTATTAGACTTTTACAATGGGCGACATTCATCACAAATTATAAAGGTAAAATTGCAAGGGAAAGATAAAAGTTGTATTCATTCACGAAAAGCTGACCGAGGTGTAGCCGTCAGTACAAAATGAAAAAGCTGAATACAAGCCAAAATGAACAACCGACAAACAAAATTACTAAGTCCCTAATCAAATATGACGACATCTAGCGCCGCCAAGCCCTTATCCACCTTTGGCGTCCCCTCGTGCGCCTCTGCCTCGTCCTCGTCCTCGTTCGGGATATCCATCACCGGGATCATCTAGCCCTTATAGATGTCCTTTCGGTTGTCGAACTTCCCTTCGTCACTGGAATTTGGTAGAAGTGAGCGACCTACCTTATAGCTCGGGCGAACCCAAGATCATGTTGCTTGATCAGAAAATCTTGAAGTTCGCCGATTTCTTTCTCAGTGTTTACTCAGTGAGACCGCTCCTTTTCCAGGTCTAGGGTCAGATTAGTCATT
>Ga0099825_1002417_pt1 | contig 24811 bp, 13 predicted proteins | sample SiratroredBW_FD_76838 | JGI IMG/M metagenome (GOLD analysis project Ga0099825, IMG submission 76838) | Root nodule microbial communities of legume samples collected from California, USA - Siratro red BW | ecosystem: Host-associated > Plants > Roots > Nodule | place: USA: California | collected... | reverse complement strand
ATATATATATTTATTATATATAATATATATATATATATATATATATATATATATATATATATATATATAGCAAGAAGTAAAAGAATTTTTAATCTTGTTTTATTTTTGTGAACAACTAGTTTTTTCATGTAGACTTTATTGAAAGAGTGAAGAAAAGTAAATTTGACGTAAAGTAAAAAGTATCTATATTTAGATTAATAAGAATTCATGAAAATAAGAACACCATATATTGTGATAGATTTGATTAATAAAGTAAAACAATTATTGTTAATATTATTGTTTTAGAAATTTATTTTAATTATTTATATAGTTTATAATTTTATTTTATTATTTTAATTATTATTTATGATATCATTATTATTTTTATACTTTAACATTAATATTTAAATATTTTGTTTAATTATCTTATTTTATTTTATAAGTTTATTATTATTTTTTAGTTATTAAATTTATTATTATTTTAATTATATAATAAATACAATTCAAGGGTTACTTTCCTTATAAATATTTTCAAATTGTAAAGAAATAGTGTCAGCCAAATTCTTATTCCAATTCTAATTTTTTAATTTTTTTTTTCAATCTTCTAAATCCGTTTTTTCAAATTCTTTTTAATCCGTCTTTCTAAATCGGTCGTGAGAAACAAATTCAGTGTCAAGGATGCATTATTCTTACATTTATGCACACTCAATAAAATGCCAATTATATTCTTTTATAAAAAAGTTAATAAATCTTATAGTTTTTAATTTTTTATTATAAATTATATAATTTAAAATATAAAAAATTATATAATTCAAAATACAATTCTAAAATCTGAAAAAGTGTATTTTTAAAAAAATTAGGGTGCAGAAAAAACTCACAGAGGTGCAGGAAGAATCCGTCTTGTTTAGGTTAGATCTAACTAGCCCAATCAAACTGAAAAATTCCATAGTTTATTTTTTCATCTTTGGGCACACACTTACAGTGTGTCTCATACAAGTTCCCATAGTGAAAGACTCCTTTGTAATTGAAAAATGGAGAGCGATGTGGAAGAATCTATGCGAAAGAGGCCCAGAAAATACCCTTTCTCCGCCGATTCATCCTCTCGCAAGGTCCCTCTCTCTCACTGGTTACAGAAATGTGTTCCAACTTTCAAGTATTACTTGTGCATACCTGTAAATTATAACTATCACCGAGTGACTATAAAACCTAGTGTAGTGTTTATTCATCTGAATTTCACTATTAATCCCAATTCTACCTAGGACTATACCTCAACGACATGCTTGTTGGGTTCATCTCACTTCTTCTAAGCTATCTTTATCGGTGCATGATTCCTTTCCCTAATGTAATTGTGAGGTTATTGATATAAGGGGGTTTTCTGGTGTATTATGTTGATTTAATTTTACGAAGATAAGTTTAGGTTAAGTTTGGGGTTAATGATCCGAGAGAAGTCCGGTCGGGTTTTTCTTTCAAGTGTATTTACTAACTAGTTTCTTGTAAATGTAATTGTGATATTGCGACATTGTTTTACGCCGTTGCTGATTGATGCTAATGAGTTGAATTTTTTTGTTGATTAATAATCTATTTTTTGTTTTCTTTGTGAACTGATGATAACTGAATCATGCAGCAGTTTGAACAATATCCTGGACGGCCATATGCAATAATTGGGGAAGTGGTAATGATTCTCACTTTCATAAGATTAAGTTTTGATTTGGATGAACATTTGAAGAAGTATTTTGTTAATTTTCTTTTTGGATTTCTTTTAACTGGCATCTTTGTTTATACTATCTGATTGTTAGACTTGCTTGAGCATGAATACGGAAATACACAGACTTGCAATGATTATTGCTGTTTCCTTCTTCCTTTTTAGAGTCAAAATGCCATATGGATATAGTAGGTCTAGAAGTTTCATCCCTTTGCAGTAAATGCATGGCCACTGGCGGAATTGGTTCTCTAGTAATTAGTTTTGGTGGTCTCAGTTGTATTGTAGCTAATCACAGTAGTCAATAGTGCACTATTGTGGTGCTATGGTGGAGTAGTGAAGAAGAGCAGCGTTGCGATGCCATGTGATTTAAATAATGAACTGGTTTTCAATAGTAGTGAACGCTGCAACAATAGATTTTTTTTGTGCAACATATATGTTTCAAAACCCTATTTTTACCCCTGTAAATAATGTTGTAGGGAGGTTAATATTGTGATTTCTCCCCGTTATTCTAATGTATTTTTGCTTTAGAAATGTAAAAGAACTTGAATCCCTTCTTCATTAACCATTCCCCAAAAAATTGCTTGTGTCCACTTGCACTTTACAGGACATCTTTTTTGGTTCTTTTCTTTCTTATTCCTTTAGACTTCTTAGTTCACATTATGCTAATTTGTTATTTTTCTTTATATTCATTTTACAATCATTAATTTTTTTTTACTTATTACTCTTAGAATCTGGGCTTAAGATCTAATTCAATCCCTAATTGGTCTATAAGATAAGGATCACCCAAGCTTTGCAAGGCCTATGGTAGCCATATTCTAGTTGGTGTGAAATCTCAATACCATCACACCCACCCCAGACTAGAGTGTGAGCAAATGTTGGTGATCCAATAATGGATCTTTTTATTTAGAGTCCAACATAACCTGATGGTGGGTTTGTAAGGTTTGTAAGGTGAGGACTGTCTAATATTAAAAGGTTATTATAGCCATTTTTTGGTCGATTGAGATCTCAACTCAAACCTTCATGCTCAAGACTATACATCTGGAACATGGAGAAATGTGATGACCCAATAATAACAAATTTTCACGAAGAATTGACATTTAGGGCGTACACAAACATTGGTAGCCTAATAACCAATCTATATGGATGGACTTTTAAATTAGTTTATGATTTGGGCTCAACTGAATTCCCTAAACCATGTTTGTAAGATGAGCATTACTCAATCCTTATTAGGAATACATTGATTATATATATCTATTCTATGTGAAATTTCAACAACTACCATATATTATATGTGACTAAACTATTATTCGACATGAATTTCTTCATTTTTGGTTTTAGTATTATATGTAGTATAATTTAATTGTATTTATAATTATAATATTTAAAATAGTGGTCATCCTGCTTCTTGCTATGCCCCAATACTGTTTTCTGATCTAGTTGGTATGGGCTGCAATTCAGGATTGATAACTATGAAGCTAAGACGATTGAACTTGATGATAAATGATTATCTGATAGACAAATCAAGTTAAACAAAATAACTGAGAGTCCATTCGCTCCTTGAAATAAGTCATGAAAGTTAGTGGAAAGAGTTAAACGAGGGTGTGAGAGAGATAAACAAAGACTTTATATCCTGAATTGTTATGTATATAGCTATCCCACTTCAGGATTTATTCTTTTCTTTTCTTTTTCCATTACGAATATGAAGTCAGAACAACTTATAAAGGGAAAACAAAGAAGGGGGAAATAGAGTAAAGAAAGGGAATATAAACTGTAAAGAGGTTTGCATGTTTGAGGCTTTAGAGCTTGTGCGGGGTGTGCTTTTGTTTCAAAATTTATAATAAAACCCAAAAACGAATGTAAAAATCCAAAGTACCCTTACTAATAATCAAACAGTGAGGGTCTTCTTGGGTTTTCTTCCAACTTTTAGATCTCAGTGTCCAAGCATCTCTAGGGAGTGTGATCCCACTCTAAATTGTGATGCAATAAGTAGTTGTTGCACTACAGTGCCACTCTGCACTGCTTTGCTGCGATAGCGGCTGTTATGAGCACTATTGACTTCCTTGATTTGACGTGATAATAATCATTAAATCCATCGTTTCCCTTGGAGAATAGATGTTTCCCACTCTCTACTTGCATGCAATTCTTTCAAAATCTGAACTGCACAATCTTTTGGTAAGACAAGACTATGACTTAGTGAATATGGAGTACAAATCAAACCCCAGCTTTTCGTTGGTAAATTGCGATCAACATCAATTATTTTCATTTGATCATGCAGAACGGTATAATGAACTATTGGTTGCGGATCTATCTTCAGGGTAGAGCTTCATAAGTCCATTGCATTTAATCTTCAAGTATTCTATGATAATTTAAAACCAAAGTTATTCTCAAATACCCTGTGCCATAGCTTGGAACTCAACTTCTACCATAGGTCGAGTCACAACATTCTGTATTCTGTATCTTCAAGATACTATGTTTCTTACAATAAAGGTGCAATAACCATTAGTGGATCTCCTATCAGTTACTGTTCTTGCGTAGTCAACATTAGTGAAAGCTACACGAATTGTATTATGATATCTTGTATATAAATTTCCTCGTCATGTTGTATCCTTAACGTATTGGAAAATTATATAAGTGGTTTGCTAGTGGTATTTGGCCTATGCATAAATTGGATAACCGAACTTAGTGCTAATGAAATATATGATGGTATTCAACGTTAATAAAAGCCAGATGAATTGTATTCCTATTTCTTATATACATTTCCTCTTCCTGTTGTCCCCTTAAGAATTTTGCAAATTCTATAAGTGGTTTGTAGCTGAACTTCTCTTTGACAATGCCTAAATTGGCTAACTAAATTTAATGGTAATGTAATATATGATGTCATTCAAAATTCTGATGGTCACTGGAAATGTTGTTGGAGAGGTGGTAATACAGTAAAACTTGTCGGCACTTGTTGCCCAGTCAAATTCATAGGAAAAGTTTATGTAAATTCTTGTGTACAAGAAAATTTGAAGGAACTTTGTTGGCTGTTGGAAAGTCCTATTCCCACTGTAAAATTTGATTATTGTCAAAAATGCAGTAATGCAGTGAAACTTGTCAGCACTGTGCCTGCCCAGTCATGTTTACAGGGTACAAACTGCTTAAGAGCGTGTTCTTTCTTTCCTTCTTTGAAGTGTTTTTGTTGGGGGAAGCAGAGCCCCTTAGTCGGGGAGGTTAGACATCACATGAGAAGAGAGAAGAAACAAATAATGTATATCTTGGATTTGCTCATGTGAGTGTTCCACTCAGCAGAATTATCTATTAGAAATAATAGTAATGATTAAAAAATAATAAATAACTACCAACGTTCAAGTGACTGAACACAATAACAAAGCTATTTGGAAGAGAAGTATTCATTAATTTTTCCAATTTCTAACCAAGGGCAAGAACTCGATGCTTTCTGATAGCTATGTCATGAAACCATTTCTTGATGTTGTATCCCATGTTCATCAGCAAAAGGGAAATGAATGTGCATTATTGCTTGCATTTGTTTTGGTTGACTGAACATAAGGCTGGGGTATGTTGACATTATTGTATATTTTGAGAGTTTGGTTCGGGAGGGAAAGGAAGAAGGGGACAATTTTTTAATAAATAATCTCTAAGTTGACAATCTTTTAAAATGAATGAAAGAAAATGATGGATTAATGTAAGCTTAATGTCCTAACTTTTGTTTATTTTAAAATTGTTGAACATAATTTTCTTAATTTAAAAATAAACAATTTGCTGTTGTCTTTCCCTCTAAAACTCCTCTCTTAAACATACCCTTAATGATTTATGTTGATAGAACATATTGATTCACCAATGAGTAGCAGTGTTTATGAAAGTGGTATACTGATGGCTTTGAAGATGAAATTTATATGATATTCGTGTGCATTTTAGCATACTGAATATTTTTATTTAAAAATGGAAAATTTATGCAAGTTACATAGTTCTCTCTTTCTATGCATTGCTACTACTTTTTCTTTACTGAAACTAAAGGAGTTCTCTTTGTCAGAATTTTATGCAAGATGATGATAATAGATTGGAGATTACCCGCACTAGATGTAAGTCTATTGTCCATTGGCTTTATTTATATCTTCTACATTACAAGTCAGTTATTCTATTCTTTCCATGACAGTTGGAAGTTTGCTTAAAAGACATGGAGATTTGACAGAACGTCTTGCAAGGTAAATCACTTTTGAAGATGTGTTTCCTTCTGTTACAATTTGTCATTGGAAAGTCATCAATGTGCTGATACTTGAACTGCAAATTAATATGTATAGCATTATCATGTTAATGCTTAACTTTGTATACTCCATTTTTTACTTTATTGGTTACTTGTATACCATGGGGTGGGACAGGATTAAAAATTATTTCATGTATTCAATGAGGAAACTGTTGGAGTTCTTGGTCTTTTTAGGTGAACATGCATGAATTAAATTTGCGTTTGATAAGATTTAAATTGGGAAGAATTTAGAAAAGTAGAGCTGATATTCAAAATTCTGTCAAATTCTGCTTGCTTATCAGGGACTACTGAATGAAAAGCCAGAAATTAGGATTAGGAAACATATCTCACTGTCGTTAACAGATTTTAAACAAATTAAATGAAATTAGAAGTTTTATCTTTTGATGCATTGACCTTATATTTCATACCAGTTAAAGAAAATTGATAATTATGAATTGAGTTTCTTTCTTCATTTTGCTTTGTTTCATTATCTAATTTTTTTTAATTGGCATAGTAAAATAAATGTTGGAAAAAGGGAGAAGAAATTTTGCCTTGTTCTAATATTTTCTTTTTATTGCACTTGGGGTTCCATCCCACTCTGCCCTCCATAGGTATAGGTCTTGCTCTCTGTTTTCTTTTAACATTTCTGATTATTGATTATATGAAATCACTTCGTATGTACTTTGCTCTGCTTTGTCACCTACTGATAATGTTTTAAGTCAAGAAATGACCTATCCACTCATGGAGTTAAGGTTTTGTACTTTTGATCCTTGACAAGCCTCACAGTGTTTAGAACCTTGTGCACTGGGCCTCGCTTTTTCATTTACAGAACAAGTCAGGTTAGAGGTCATAGTAAATAGTGTGCTACTGTGGCATTGGGTGCTATAGGATTTGAACTGCAGAGCAGTTTTTGATAGTGGCTGCAATTGAGGACAAAACTGCAGCATTTTGTGCGATGTAGTGGAGCAGCTGTGATGGATTTTGGAAGCCCCTTTTGCATTGTAACAGCACTGTCTTTCCTGAACTTAAGGAATCCATATTTTGCCCTGGATGACTGAGACATTTCTCTGGCAATTTTCTACTTTCTGGCAATATTTAAGGAAAACATACTTTCCTGTATTTGGATTAACCACATTCACTCAATTTTCTCTGGAAATATTTCCAGCTTTATTGGGCCAACATTTGATTTATGTGGCCTTTGTCCTCTGTTCTCTCAGACCTCAGTTACTGCTGTATTCCCTTGTTATCTTTGTTACATTTGAAGTCCTTTGTTGCGGTAGATTCCACATTCTCAAGCAAATCTCAAAGTTTAATCTCTCTGCTGATTCTACCTTTTTTATTTTTTTAATTCTCATAGTATTTTTAAATATTTTAGCATTTATATACGTATAATGTATTAATTGTTTATATCTCAAACCTATAATCTGTAGTGGTCATCTTACTGTGCATTGTCTTTTTATAACATTTTGTGGGCTGGTTGTTAAATGTTATATGGGGTTGATAACTGTGACTGATATACAAAGTCAGAGCTTTTGTTGCAATGAGATGTTGACATCATAGCATGTGTGAACATTCCAGATTATTAGTAAGAAGGATCTCTTCTATTTATCACTTTTTCTTTATAGATGTTTTATCTGTAATTTCTAACAGGTTTTGAAAATGCTTTTCATGCAATCAAAGTACATTTGGTCACTAGAAGATGTTTAATTCTCTTCCCTCTTTCTCAGTGAATATCTTGATGCATTATATGATACTTTTAAGATTATTGTTTCATGACATCCGTTAGTTGTTGTATGCCGTGGTAACATAATCTTTTTAATATTGGGTTCATAGGGATTCGGACAAGATAATATTTGAGCGTCTACAGAAAGAGTTTGAAGCTGCACGAGCTTCTCAAACTGAAGGTAGCTTTGACTTTGGTCTTTGGAGATGAATTCTTTAATAAATTAGTAGTAGACAGTATATGGATCTGCCTGGTCTCAATTTTTTTCCATTTATTTCGTTTGTTGCACTCTAGTCTAGCTGATACTGAGCTTTACCTTTTGTCTATGGTTCCTTTTGCCTTTTGAATTTACTTATTTTAGTTCATTTATCGTACACCATCAATTTTTTTGGTTTTGCATATGGATGCATCCATTCAATATTTTCAAATCCCTATAGTTAAACACTAATTTTATTTATCATGGTAAGATTGATAATAAAGTGACATATTTCCTGTGAAGTTATAATTTGTTTCTATTGGAATAGTTTATTTTATCTTCTGAGCAAACAAGCTGTTTTCTGTTGCATCTAGCTGGAACCTGGCTTCCTAGGAGTTTCTTTTTCTCTTTCCTAAAGCTTCTGTTGAAAACACCAGATCCTTATATCTATATGAACATGAATAAAGAGTGAGGTTCAAGTTAAGATCTCTTGAACACTCTTTCTCTTTAAGTTGGTATCATAGCTAGTCAATTCTGCTTTACCTATCTTGTTTGATGAGAAAGTGTTTTCCACCGCTGCCTATTGTCTAAGGTCCAAGTTAAGATCTCTTAGCCACTTTTTTCTCTATAAGTTGGTATAAAATTGGATTCTGCTATTTTCTTAACCCTCTAAAAAGTAACCACCAGATTATCTTATGCCAGAATCACTTTTTTTAATCTTAAACAAACTGGTTCTAAGTCAGCTGTGGCAGCAGTATATTCCAATGGTACTGGTAATATATGTGTGTGTATTAGTATAGCTCAACTATCTCGTCAGTTTCTATCCAGTGTGATGTAGCACTTTTTTGACAGATATATTATTGGCTTTTGGTGTGTTTCCTAGATTACTAAAATTGACTAAAACCATTGCATTGGGTGCTTTACTTGGTCAATCATGGTTTTAGCCGAACTTAGTGTTCTAAAGGTTGGTGTGTTATTGAGGATGCAGGTGACATCAAATTTTTTCTCTTACTGAAAATGTTGACATTAATATAGCCACTCATTTATAGAAAGGGTATCATTTGGCCCTCCACATAAAGTTGACATTAATTAAGTCCTTCTATCATAGAAAGTTAACCCCTCAATCAGATTGTGATTTGTGACTTAAATTTAGTCTTTAAATGGAAGCTCCATCAACAGTCTTCTCACAGTCAGCACACAAAAGGTTGACTTTGATATTGATTTTCTTGATTGAGGAGCTAAATTAATGCCAACTTCTTTTGGAGGATCAGAGTGATATTTTTCCTTTATCATATGGGGAAATGTAGTTATTTATATTAATGTGTATTGCAAGCCTGTGTGCCAGAGGGGACAAAGAACTGACTGGATTGGGTTGAAACAGGGTAACCAATAAAACATTGAATATAAATGCCAATTAGATTTTTCAATGCCGTAAGTTGATCTTCGTGTTAGCTATCTATTCTTTGAAATATTACTGTTAAAATGTCAAAATTTTCACAATATATTTTATGCCAGTAAGAATTGAATTTATTCCTAATAAAATAAAAGATCTAACTGCTGTTGATCTTCACACATCATGTAGAATAAATACCAGGGCCATTTATACTTGGAATAAGAAAAGGGAATTGAACAGAATAAACATTCCGTAATTTAAAGCATTTTAACTAGGGAAGATTATTAATACGTTAATCTTGGTTCAGTTGCCAATATATATTCTGTAACATCTGAAACACTGACTAACGTCTTTTGTTCATTCATTTCTCTATAGATGTGCAGAAAATGCCTCTTAACCACCATTTTTTTTTTCTTGTAGAGATATGTTTAGATGGGGATGCATGGAATGATGGTCTACTAGCTACAATAAGAGAGCGGGTATTAATTATTGACTGCTACCTTCTTTATTTCACTTGTTCTGATATTTGACCTAGGTGGTATCTGTAATTATCAATTTTTTTTCAGTTTCACTATCGTTGTTTGCATACTATCAGGTGCATATGGAGTCAGACAGAAAAGCAATGCATGGCGATGCTGACATATTATCAGGTCCTCATGAAAAAATTACTTATAAAATTGGAAACAAGGTAATATTACATGCCTACACTGCAAATGATTTGTTTTTCAGTAAAAAAATATTATACTTGTAATAGTTTAGCATTAATTTCAAAGATTCTAGATGTTAGACCAAGAAAGGAAAAAAGGCACAAGTGTCAAGGTAAAAGATTAGAAGCTCGGGGTCAAGTATATTTCAGTTGTGTAAGAGAGAGAACCAGAAAATCTAAGTGTTTAAGAGGAGTTGGGGGTGTATTTTATGCTATGAATTGGAGTTATTGTTTAGAAACTACTAGTTCTGATTTCTGCAATCATGTGATGAGGGTGGATGGAGCAGATCTCTTTCATTCTTATGTGTGTCGCTATTAACTTGTTATGGGATTAGAAGTTATTTATGGCTCCTCTTTGGTATTATGCTCATGGATTTTTCAAGTTAGTCGCCTTTGTGATATGCAGACTGACTAGCTTCCTTCCTACATTCTTCGTTTTTTCATGTTTCTTGTCATATCTTGATCTTTTGTTATTTATAACTTCTTAATCTCCCCATCTAAAATAAAAATTGTTGGTAGATTAGTTGTTATTTTTTGTCTTAACTTTCTAAGCAGCTCATCATCTTTTAAATGTTGGAATTTGGTTGTGTATTTGTTAGCAGGTAATTTGCTGTTTGGAAGGTGCAAGAATTGGCGTACAATATGAGACATCGTATGCTGGTAATTTGCAATCAAATTTATTTAGCTCATAAGATTACATAAATAACAAGATAGAGGCTGGATCTTTTCTATTTGCCCCCTTCCTTCCGTTTTGTCTTTCCCTTTGCCATTAGATGATAAGTGATAATGCCTGTCCATCTATTGCCAGGTGAACCTTGTGAGTTTTACCATTGTGTGCTGGAGAGTAAGTCATTTCTTGAAAAAATGACTGTCCTTGAACACACCGTTCCATTTTTCCTGCCAATACGTGAAATAGAAAATGATCTTCTTTCATCCAATGCAATGGTAAAGTCATTTATATATATTGCCTTTACACTGTTTATTCGCTTTTTATTTTCTAATAATTGTTTTATTGATTTGGTTTCAGAAATTCATAGATCATGTTGGAGATCTGTTGCAGGCTTTTGTGGATAGACGGGAACAGGTAGATTGTTCATGTATGTAATCATTATGAGAAAGTTTGATTTATTTATTTTTTGGAATACTTTTCAGATGATCTCATCACCCTTGTTTTTTTCTGGAAAATTGTGAAATTTTTTACTGCAGGTTGCAGTCCTTTTTTCAATCCCATTTAGAAACATTGGTTGTGAAATATATCAAACCCGGTATATTGTGGGATTTACACCATAACTTTGATTCATCAAACGAATAGTTAAATAGAAAATGCTGAAGCTAAAATATTCAGTTGACTATTTTTTTTGCGAAATCTTTAATGACTTTTTAGTTGTACATAGAAGAACTAAGTTAATTTTCAGATATACATTCTTTCCCAGCATGCAAAATGTTTATTCAAAATTGTTCTAATAAATGTTTGAATAGTATTTAAACCATTCAAATTGTCCTAATAGCATGAAGTTGGAAATGCACAAAATTTCCAGTGTCTTTTGTCCCCTGTGTGTGAGGACTATGATTGAATAATGTCTGCCTTAGTGTTAAATATGGAGTTTCTGTAAGAATTTGACATCTGTCCCACAGTATGTTTGAAGAATTTAATTAGAATGCATTAATAGTGTAGATGTTTTTACTTTGTCATTCATTAGTGGTTTGTCATGTATAGTTAAATTGTTGACTTTTGTAATACTTAATTTAAGTCAAATTTAGGTTGATTTTTACTTTGCTGACAATGTAAAAATCTTTACATTGATACTACATGAAAACAAATTGTGTTCTAATTAGAAGCCTTATGTTTAGTTTCTCTATCAGTTTTATTTACTATTTCTTCTATTAAGATTAAACGTCGACCATTACTAAGTATGTGCAAAACATAAATTTATCAATCATTATTTGAATTTTGAGAAATCTCTGCAATGATAAAGAACCTTGCTCTGATACAAAAAGCACGAATCTTTGTCTCTTGTGAATATCATGCAGGTCAGACTTATCAAGGAACTTTATGGAAATCAAATCAGAGAGCTGTATCATAGCCTTCCCTACCATATGATTGAACTTGTATTGGATGATTCTGATTGGTTAGTATCTTGTCTTAAGCTTGTTTTTCAGAACCATTTTTCTTCAAATTTTTGGTAGCTCTTAAAATTTTTCTTCCCTCCAATGCAATCAATGGTAAATCTGGAGGATATTATGCTTGAATAATCTAGTAAAATGTCTGTTGAGGCAAAATTGATGAAGCAAGTGATACTGGGGCAGTGATGTATTTTTTTTTATTTTTTTGTGGACATTCTAATGTGTGATGTGACTCTAAAAGTAAAATGTGACTAGTTTCTTTACTTAGTTAATATATATATATATATATATATATATATATATATATTGATTGACCTTGACACACAAATTACTTTTTTGGAATTGAATTACAATCACATTGGCATCCAGTTACCTGTCTCCATCTATATTTTCCTTCTATCAACTTTATCATGCAAATATTTTGGTCAAGTAGCTGGGGTACTTGGAGTGATGGCTCTTATGAAAGGAAGATTCGTAGTTTTTACAATTTGATTTGTTTGCACCTTAGTTAAGAAAGTTCATTTGTTTTATTTAAAATTTGTTAACATTTCTTTCTGTGTCAGAAGCTTATTATTAAAATTTCTCCCAACGAAATTGGATATACATGCGGAGAGAAAAACTAACGAAAGGTTAAAAGATTTTCTATGGTCAATCAATTCTTTTTTTGTTTCAGCAAGGTGACAGTCAGCCTTCGATATGCTGATCTAATTTCGGTGCTCCCAACTCGAATATCAGTGCTAGGCTGGCCAATGTTCAATAAAAGTACTACAACAACTTTGAACAGGAAGGAAGATGGACTCTCTGGAAGTCATTCTACTCCAATTCGGTTAACCTATGCAGAAGATGCCTTACGAACCATGAGTTTACCAGAAGGTGCATTAAATATATTTCTTTGCTTAATGCAGTTTTCTATTCCCTGTGAGCACATGATAATAATAGATTCTTTTATGTTGAAGTTGAACCATGAAGTCATTCAATACTCGGAATTTTTAAGTAATTTAAAGTATTTAACGGGGTATATTTAATGATTTCGTACCATGTACTTGTGGACACACAATAGACAGTTAATTTGTTAGAAAAATTATTTTTGGCTTTCTATCAGCTGTTCATGTCCTTATCGGATGTGTGCAGCTAGGTGAAGCTATCACACGAATGAGTTCAGATTCTGAAATTTTTGCACTGCAAATACTTTTTTTTTATTGAAGTTTCCCCCAAGTTTATTTTACAAGCCTGCTTGTGTTCCTATAATTGTGATATGTATTTCTTCACTGCTCTCTACTGATAGTTCTCTCTCTGTACTGACTTTTCATATTTTGCTTCCATTCCAGCATACGCAGAGATTGTATTAAACTTACCACAAGCGCTTCAGCAGGCGTATCATCAAAAAGCCCCCGCTTAGTCTAGATTCTCATCTGTAAAAATTCTTGGTAGAGATGTTAAATATTAGAAAAAGTAACTTCAAAATAGTTACCTCACAGGATGAGTTCATTTTTCAGTACTGTTGTCACTTAGCATTTGTATCTTGGCCCCTTTGTGGTCTTGTTATTCCTTCAATGCCTACTCTGGTGTCTTGTATAATTACTACGACAGAGCTAGGTGTACAACTTTTCAAACTGTTGTCATTTACCGTTTTTTCATAATTCAATATATGTAAAAGTTTGTTTCATACAGTTTCATCTTTTTTACATGGCAAAAAAAAGTGCCAAGTACGAACGCTTGGCTATTTGCTCATCGTTTAAAATTGGGATTAGAATAAATGATTCTTCATTTTGAAGTAAATGGCAGGGAGTACAATACTGTTATGCTTGCGGATGAAATGCACTTGAGGTTTGAACGGTTGTGTTGTTGGCTTGAGAAGACTATATATCGAGATGTTCTAATGCTAAATCTTGATCAATAGTTAATTTTTAATTGGTTGCTATTTTCGAATAGGTATTAAGTATTCAAAATCTATTTTTAGTAGTTCATGCATTTTATTTGGACAGATTTTTTAGTGTAATGATTGCACTCGTGTAAAATTAGGAAATCTATCGACAGCTAAAAGAAAATTGGCAGGCACCATATTCGGAATGCATCATTGTACATAGTTTGTAGGTGGTGCTTTTCGAATAGACTTGTGGTTTCGAAAATCTTTAAAGTGGGATGCACATCGAATTTGTGAAATTATCACTTTATTCCTTGGAATCTCTATCTCCAGGTAGCGCAACAAAAATACTAAAATTATTGTGGGCAACTTATCTCCAAACCGACAAGAGTTAGTGCTGCATGCCGACCACCAAAATTCTTTTCAAGAACAAGGAAGAAAAGAAAAATTTTGAAATTGCTAAAGGGAGATTATTAGCTACACTAACCATTTTTATGAACAGCCATGGAAAGATAGATCATACCGGTGGAGGTTTAATCCCATGTATTAATAGGCCTCACCCCTTAAATAAAAAGGCTATGTTTGTTTTTTATTTTAAAAAATTCTTTAGTTTTTAAAATCAACTAAACAAGGCTACCAAACAATAGGTGAAGGATGGAGCAAGCCTCAGATAAGAGTGTGAAACTGAGGGAGAAGTTAAACAAGATAGGAACAAAAAGATAAGAAAAAACATTTATCTTTTGTTTCTGGTTTCTTGTTTTTAGAAAATACTTGTTTTGAAGATTAATTTTAAAATTAATAGATTTTAAATGAGAAATTGATTGCTAAGTAGTGTGAAAATGTTTTAAATTTTTTGAAACTAAAAGGAGAGAGGAGAATCAAACATGAAAATATTGGTAATGACTAGTTTCTATTTTACGCAAAGTTTTTTAAGTTGAGGGCATCTTCACCTAAAACATTATAAGAGTGTTATTCCTTGCGTTCACATGGCTTCAGACAGGAGGAACAACTTAGCCCATAAAAAAAGAAAAAGAAACGTACAGAAGGACGGACCATCTTATGCAGTGGAGTTGGGTTGGGGAATCTCTTTAAAAGTCAGTATCAGAGTCCATCTTCCTTATCTGATTTCAGATACCTCTCATATCTAATTGCTCTATCAGGTTTATCAATCTTAATGAACAAGAAAAGATATTTTGTTAACTTCCTCAAAAACTCACCTCTAATGCGTCTGCTCAACCTTGTTAACTTGTTTTCACCAATTCAAGAGCACAACATTCATTTTTCTCTCTCATTGGTTTAGATAAAGGTAGAGAAAAAAAAAAAGATAATATCAGCGTGACAGCATAATGGTTAACTCTACCAATCTTATTGTTTTCTTTTGTTTAATTTCAATTGTGAGGTATTGTTAGGTTCTTCCACCATCCATTGATCATCTTTGTTGTGCTGGACATGAACAAAGTAAAAAGGAACACGGAGATTGAATTCAGTATTGAGCTACGTTAGTCAAGATCGGGAATATAGAGTATTGTTCATCAGAAAAAAAATATAGAGCTTAATAGTGACCTTGATATCATTTAACACGCTCAAAATAAGACGTAAGTAAATCCTATCTACCATGTTATTTGGTATCTAAAGAGCATAGCATCTCTTGGAGCCACTGACATAGATGAAAAAGAAGAGTAACCGTTCAAATTTTCACGAAAGGACCTTCATCCTAATATAAAGACACATTAACTTAGGTCTTCATTATATTTGTTGTTTCTGCTCTTGGACAAGCTCCAGAGTGACTTCTTCTTGAAGATTGTCCAAACTTCTTAAACTGTGTAATGTTGTTGGATTGTGTCAATGTCAAGTCCTTTCAGCTTCACCACTGACTCAACGTGTCCTTTCAGAGTATGAAGCTCCCTGAGTCTGTAAACCAATAGAAGAAATTTATCTGTGAGACATTGTCACTACTTTATGATTACCACTTCATGAAGTAAACTTACAAATAGCTCCTTAGGTGCTTTTATTGATGTTTTCCAATTAGAATTAGAGTTTCATCTAAGTATAATTCCTGTAATGAAGGTTTAATGCAAATTACCAAGATGAAACTCTAATTATGATTGGAGAACAAGATAAAAAAAGTAGCTATAGAATTACATATTGTCTCTCCATCAATCCTTTCACACACAAACTTATGCCACACAATGGCAATATAGAAGTGGAGTCACTGGCTTACCTGGCAACCTCAGCACGTCTCTTAGCTTGTTCAGCAATCTCTGAAAGCTCCCTATAACTATTCTTGTCATTGAAAAGGTTGGTTGTTTCAGGTGGCTGAAGACCGTGAAGAGTTCTCTGTGCAGTTGCCCACTGTGCTTCTCTCTCTTCTTTTCCGTAGTCTTTCTTTGTAGTGAAGGCAGTCTGTCATAAACAAGTTTTGAATTTTGAAGTTTCTGGATTAAGATCAACAATGCAATTAGTAGTAAAATGATAACAGTAAAGATGAATAAATTACCTTGTTCTCCAAAAGATTGTCCCAAGCCTTCCCACTTAGAACATAGCGGATTGCGAATTTAAGTATATCAAGTGGAACATATGTCACCAAACTGTAGAGCCAGATTACGCCAGCCCAACCCCATCCCATTCCCTTAATTCTTGCAAAGCCCCAGTTAGCATATACTGCTAGAAAAGTTGCCACCTGTAAATCATGAAGCAAATTATTATGGCCACTGAAGAAAGCCAAACTGCCAAAATATTTTTGAGCTAATCAATCATTTTTGTAGCTAGCTGAAAGAGCTACTCATTAAATTTTAAATTAGCCAATAATTATTGCTTCCAAAAACAATAGAAGTGTTGATTGAGTCTATTGACTTGATTTTGATTCCGTTTCAATGCTAAGTTTAGTGAGAGATGTGGTATTTTTTCAAAGGTGGATGTAAATGTTACTAGCTACATGGTTTTAATGCTTTAGTTTACATTATTTTATGAATGATGGATGTGGATGTGAAGTGAGAGGGACATGTGCAAGATCATGAGGACCAGGTTCTTGACAAAACACAATGACACTGCTTCAATCGCACAATCAGAAGAGAAACTAACAAACAACTATATGTACCAGGTTGCTGATAATAAGGGATTCAAGATTACCAGCTGTGCAATCATAAAAGCACTCAGTAGGAGAAGACCAGGTCTTTCAACATAAGACCAGCTGCGGGACCTGGTGACAAAAATCAGTGCTTGACTTATAATACTGACTTGTAGGTACAGGGCTGCCATCATTTCTCCGGGGTTATGTCTTATAGGTCTCACACCAAACTTGTCCTGCAATAGGGAAAATTGTGCTTATGGCTAATTTTCTTCATTTGGTGGTGATAATATTGAGGACAACGAAAAATATAAACTATTACCGAGAAGAAATTGGTATCCTTCACGAGCCAGAAAAATACCACTGTCATTAGTGCCAAGTAACTACCTAGCACAACACCAGTGGCAAATATCTCCCTCAGCTTCCAGCTGTCTGGCAGTGGAGATGGTTTCACTCGATCCTTGGATATTGTCATGATGGTACCTATGTTATAGGGGTGAAGGGAAACACAAATTAAACTTTTTTTCACAGAATAATCTATATAAACAGCCCGCAGGTTAAATAAATGTTAACTTACCATCGTTTAGTATTGCAATAATCAACACCATGAAGGGTGCAAAATCAAATTTCCAAATCAATGCAATAAACATGAAACCAAACTGCCACAGAGAAATAGATCACATAAATTACATGAACCATGTATATATATGTGTCTGTAAAAATGTTCACATGTTTTCTGAGTTAACATATTTTCTGCACTTACCACTATACGGATGGTGATTGACACTGCATAGATCTGCCAAAATCAACACTTCTGAGTTAGGTTGTTAAGATGTTAAATAAAGTAAAGCAATTAAATCATGCATGCAAGGGAACTAACAGTATAATTCTTCATTCTTTGGAAAATTGCCCTGCTGGTGAGCACTGCACTAATTATGACACTCAGACCAGGTTCAGTGAGGACAATGTCAGAAGCACTTCTAGCAGCATCTGTGGCGTCAGCAACAGCAATTCCAATGTCTGCTTTCTTTAATGCAGGGGCGTCGTTGACACCATCACCGGTCATTCCACATATATGCTTCCTCTCTTGCAGCCTCTTCACGATTTCATATTTGTGTTCTGCCAAGAGGAAAAAATGAATAAAATGTTATTTGATTTGAAACATGTCATGATGAAGTTTAGTATTGTTAACGAAAGCAGTACGTAGTCCCATGTCACCAGCTTGGAAAGAATCCATGAACGTTGAACAAGAAAAGGATGTCTAAAATAGACCTACCAGGAAATACTCCAGCAAATCCATCAGCTTTCTCAATCAATTCATCAACTGGAAGAGCCGAAACAGAAGCATCCTTGCTCTGGCCAAGCAATGAAGAAGAAGGGTACATGTTTGTTCCCATCCCAAGCCTTCGGCCAGTTTCCTTGGCAATGGCAAGCTGATCACCTAGAGAACAAGAAACCCACAAACAGTTTCTAAGCTACACGATTTCATTTTTAGACTGAAACATGAACTACAAGAAAGAATGGTCTCCCTCCAATCTTACCTGTAATCATCTTAACATTCACACCAAGGTTCAGAGCCCTTGTGATGGTTTCCGCACTATCGTGCCTTGGAGGATCGAAAAGTGGTAGCAGAGCAACAAATTGCCATGGTGCACCAGGACTATCCTTGTTTTTCTCAGGTACCTCCTGTTATGCAAACAGCAATAGATGAAGGGTATTCAAATAATTAATAGGTTGGAGAAGAGAAATGCTAAATATCAGCTTCGCTAACCTGTTTAGCAACGCCTAACGAACGGAGTCCACGCTCGGCATACTTGTCAATCACTGCATGAACTCTCTTTCTGACATCCTCTTTGCAGTTGCAGAGGTTCAATATCTAAGCCAAGAAAAAGAAGTACATTAGTCATCTAAAATGCTCACAAACGAACCAAATAGTGCTAACAGAACACATATTTACCTGCTCAGGAGCACCTTTGCTAGATCGATGCCAATTTCCATCAGAATCAATGTAAGTTAAAGCAGTCCTCTTGTCCACAGGATTGAATGGAAGAAAGTGGACCTCCCTGATACCAGCTCGTGCCTGACAAATTCACAGAAGTTAAATTAATTTTTCTTTAATCTTCATTTATCGCAAATGATAGTGAGCATCGTTTTGACATATTTACCTCCTTTGGATCAGCAAGCATCCCAACAATTGCAGCATCAATAGCATCCTGATTCTCAGTCCTAGAAGCCCTGGCTGCAAGAAGGATAACATAATCCTTCTCAATACCCTTAGCAAAAACCTCAATCAGGTTTTTGTCAACACTGAGCTTATTTAGGGTGAGAGTCCCAGTTTTGTCACTGCAGAGGACATCCATTCCTGCCATTTCCTCAATAGCAGTCATACGTTTTGTAATGGCACCTTGCTGTGAAAGCCTGTGAGAACCGATAGCCATAGTTACAGACAAAACAGTAGGCATGGCAATTGGAATTCCTCCAATCAAGAGAACCAGCAGATTGTCAATCCCATCTCTGTACTTGCGGTGTTGTATTGGGTACATGACTATGAGCTCAATGATTATTCCAACCGCGATGGAGCAAATGCAGAAGTTACCAATTGCTGTAAGGACTTTCTGGAAGTGACCAACTTGGTTGGTGCTGTCAACCAGATGAGCAGCCTTGCCAAAAAAGGTGTGCACCCCAGTGGCAATCACCACTGCTTCTATCTCACCCTTCTTAACGGTTGATCCAGAAAACACTTCATCAGAGGGATTCTTTGTCACTGGGAGAGACTCTCCTGTCAAAGCAGACTGATCAACACTCAGAGCATCACCCTCCAGAAGACGGGCATCAGCAGGAATGATATCTCCCAGTTTGATGCTCACTATGTCTCCTGGGACCAAAATTGCAGCATCTTGTTCTTGCCATCTCCCATCTCTCAGAACCTGAAATTTTTGCGCCAACAGCAAACATTCAAGACGAATTTCATTTCTATTTTAAAAAATTTTTTACTTTTCAAAATGCAACTCAACAAGGTTAATCCTTGCAAGGGTGATGCAAGACATACAGCTGAGTGCAGAATTGAGATAGTTTGAACAAGAAGGAAACAAAGAAGATGATTAGAGTGAGATTACCTTGGTCTTGGGAGCTAAGCCAGCCATGAGTGCAGCAGCAGCATTACCAGCATTGTTTTCTTCGATGAAACTGATGGTGGAGTTAATGAACAAGAGAGCAATGATACCAACGAAATCTTGCCAATCCGGAGGCCTTCCTCCGCCATTGGCCAAAGCAATGGCCATTATAGCAGCAGCTTCCATAACCCATGACAAGGGGTTCCACATGAAACCCAAAAACTTCAAAATTTTGCTTTCCTGTTCATCATGCAACAACAATTCAATCAGCGATGAAAACCTATTTTAACTGCTCTGACACTAGAAAAAACATCAACAAAAAAAAGAAAAAAAAGACCTTTTTCTCTTCCAATTTGTTGGGTCCAAAAACTTGAAGCCGACTGGCTCCTTCCTCCGATGTGAGACCTGCTCTCGAACATTTCAGCTGCTCAAACACTTCCTCCACAGGAATTCGTTCCTGCAATTATGTGACACTCTCTCTTTACTTCTCCAATTGCATGTCATCACCAACCAACTTTATCTTAATTCTTATCAACTTATTCATTTTGTGATGACTATTTTCAAAGCCATGCTTAAGATAATTTCAACTGGTTCACAACATTTAAACTCAAGAACAAACAGTCAAAATTCAAACAATATAAAAATTGAGAATTTTGGCGGATGCACGTCATATCAATCGGAAAAAAAAATTAAATAGGTTGATGGAATAGTAATTGGTATGCAATAGAAAAAGTGCACGGAAATAGAATATGTTGATGGGTAGTGGGACACGCGTCAGAAGCTAGGTGATTCCCTTCTTTCCGTGCCACACTAGGTGTCACTTTTTTCCCTTTCAACACAAATCTCATATATACCACCCTATTCTGCCAACTACATACATATCCATATAAATAAAATAAAAACAGTTATTAAACTCACGGAAAATTCTTTTACTGCAGTGTAAATTTCGTATAGTAAAGATACACACGTCAAAAAAGCTTAAGATAACTTTTAATAAAATTAATAAAAATTATTGATTTATTAATCTGTGTGTATTTATTTTTTTTGTAATAGAGAGATACAGATACAAACAAAAGTCTGAAAAACAGGCGAGATTCGGGAACGAAAGGGACTGTTAGCGTAAAAGGGGGTTTCTGGTTCACGCGGCAAAAGGGTCCACACCACTTTTTTTTTCTAAATTCACAACTCCAATAAATATTCATTTATACAGATAGATATTACGTAAAACTCATTCTTACATGTAATTACGACAAGAAAATTTTTGTGTTGATCATGAAACAAGTAATTCATACATATCACACAATCAAAAATCATTTTGTATATTAACTTGATTATACATATAATAACAACTAATGGTCGGTGTTTTATTTTTGGAATTCCGACGTACGAGAAACAGTGAAGACAAGGAACATGTAATCAAAGGTTGTAGTAGTGCATGCGAGAAGAAAGTTACAGCATGAAGATTATACCAGATCAACGTTCTCGTTTTTGATTTCCTCAAGGCTGATACCGCCCATGTTGGAAGGTGAAGAGTGGCGTTGTTGCAATCAGAATGGAAGAAAGAGAAGAAGGAGAAAGATATGGCAGAGGGTGCAGTGGGTGATGGGGTGCTATATATATATCTATGAATGGAGAAGAAGTGAAGAAGTTTTGGTGTAAGAGATATAGTGGTGGTGGGTCCCACAATCCAACACTTTTCTGCATTGACCTGCCAGCTTCATTGATGCTATCAGGGGTAGGTCTTTCCTTCTACTTCTCCTTTTTTATCAACTCCTTTTTCTTTACTTTTTCACATCACATTTATTGTTCCTCTTTTTTTCTATTCAATCCTTTTTCTTTCTTTTATCATGCATTAAATACAAATTCAATGTTCTACGTTTCTCCATTCCTAAATATCAAATTAATAGTTTTGATGATATTATGTAAGCCTTTTTATTAAGTAGAATTTAAGTCTATTAAAAAAAGAATTTTTAATACACTTTTTTATGTTTTATTTATATTTATGAAAAATCGATGATAAAATATATTCATCAAATTTTACTAAGATAGAATCTCATATAAAAAATAAACTTTTTATAGAATTATCTTTATCTTTTAATGGATACGAGATTTTTAACATCCTTCGTTAGACTTATTGTGTTTTTATTTTATTTATTTATTTACTTCTCATGTCTTTATATACAATAAAACTTAAATAATATGTGCTAATTTATAGTCGCTTTCTATTATGTAAATTATTGAAATGGCATTCTAATTTTGTTGGAAATTAATACTAATAATATGATTATATTTTTAAATTGTGTACTTGTATATATCCTTCTTACTTACCAGTTTTAATTTGGTATCTAATATATCATGTTTATTATCAGAGAAAAGTCTAGATTAGGAGATATACTTCAAAAAAATCTCCTCTTTACTAATATTTAGCAATCACATCAAAACTTAGTTTCTTTTTAGAAAGAAAATAATTTGACTCTCATTTTTTTAGTAATGTTACAAGCATGTTACTCTAAACCATTTCAGAGAAAATAATAATTATGATATATATATATATACACACACCAGTCTCCGTGATCCTACTAGTTTTGGAACCGAGATTCTTAATATTATTTTGTTCTAAATATTTATATTGATATTTATTAATTTTTGAATAAATGGCATTTGTTTTGTTCACAAAATTTTAGAATCAAGAGCGATAACATTTTTTTATCCAAGTTTTTCTTCAACATGAGAGAATCTCTGTGACTTATATATTATATGGATTTAACAAGATATGAATCTTTCAACAGGAAAGAATTACCTTGAAATTTAAAATTATCCATCATTTAAAAACGGGATAATTTTTTTTATCAATAACTTGAACACTTATTAATTCCATTTACTAATTTGCATAATGTATAATTTAACCATTAAGTCAAGTGCAATTGTCTTGATTATTTCACACGAGGAAATTTAATTAAATGAACATTAATAAATTAATATACAATCACGATCACTTATAAAAGGTTTATGATGAAGTTGATTGATAAATTAAGGACTAATCTTTAAATTATATGAAAAATGTTGTAAACTTAATGACTATTAATTAATAATAGTTAGATATTTGAAATTGAATATATATATATATATATATATATATATATATATATATATATATATACAAAATTATTGAAGGAATTAATTAAGTTTACCGACACTTGTTCTTAATAAGTGAATGCTTGTCTTTATCTCTACTACAAGTGCATTTTGTTTTTATAACTTTCTATTAAAGTTACTCTTTTACACTCATGAGAAAAGGAAATCAATTGATTTTTTCTTTCAAAAACTATACATTTTTAAATATATTTTTAATTTAAGATTTACAAGAATGAGGAGAAAATTATTCTATTTAGAAAAAAAGACATTAAGTAAATCAATATGAAGTGTTAGTTTTACTTTACCTAAAAAAATATACATGACTTGTCCTGTGCTTTTGGATTGTTTACCAAAATGTAAATTACTAAACCAGGAATGGTTTATGTGTATTTTTTTGAGAATAGTGACAATCAAGATATAATCTAAAATTCTCATGCATGTACCTTAATTCTACTAATAGGGTTTATGTTACGTGTTATTGCTTCACAATCTTAAGTATTTTGATGCTACACAACTCAAAAACTCCTTTATTCTGCAACATTCTTAGACAATGAAGACAACTTAAACACTTTATAATTTAAACACTTTTTTTCAGTTCTTGTATTTTAAAAATATAAAATTTAAATTATTATTTATGTATTTACTCGGACATCTTTATTTTACAGTAAAGTCAGTGACACTAATAATTAAATGTTAAATCATTCAAGAAAAAAACTAGTAAGCGGGATTTAACACCAATGAATTATGAATTAATTTATATAAAATATTAAAATATCAGTTTCTATTCAAAATAACAAGTTTATGAATTTTCTTACTTATATTTTATTAAATGTATTATTTTTTACATAACGTGAAATTCAGACTTCAGATTTGAATTCTTAACTTAAAATAAAATTTTCTTTAAAAATATGCTTTTTGATTACTTAAAAGATGTGTTTTATGAAGAATTAATTTTTTTTTCAAATAATTTTTTAAACTACTAAAAAATAGTTTAAAAAAATAACTCAATTGAAAATTTATTGAAATGTAGTAGAGTGAAAAATAAAAAAAGGTGGCAAAGTTGGCACTAAGGGATCCTTCTGCATGCAACGAACAGAAGCAGTAAAGTGCAAAAATACTCATCCAACACAATTATCCATTTTTGTATATCCATTACAAAGTATAAAATTAACTAGTAATGTTTGAACCGACATTCTAAACTGAATTTTGTTTTATCTTGTGCTAATATTGAAGTAAATAACAAGTTTATCGAATGTGAGGAATATATAGAGAAGAATTGGATGGGACATTTGGTGTTGTCTTTTATTTGGAAGAAACATAAGAAGGAAATGAAAGCATAATTGCATTTGGAAAATAAGTGAGAATGAAGATGAATGTGAGGATCATAGTGGAATAACCTTCCACTCGAAAAACATAAATCATTGTTCCATCTTCTTCGTCTTTCTCAATAATAATAATAATAATAATAATAATAATAATAATAATAATAATAATAATAATAATAATTATTATTATTATTATTATTATTATTATTATTATTATTATTATTATTATTATTATTATTATTAT
>Ga0099825_1002410_pt1 | contig 24843 bp, 5 predicted proteins | sample SiratroredBW_FD_76838 | JGI IMG/M metagenome (GOLD analysis project Ga0099825, IMG submission 76838) | Root nodule microbial communities of legume samples collected from California, USA - Siratro red BW | ecosystem: Host-associated > Plants > Roots > Nodule | place: USA: California | collected... | reverse complement strand
CACAAACCAAACCAAAAGCGCCCCCAAAAAAAAGGCATAAAAAGTCCCCCCCCCCCCCAAACCAAAAAAAAAAAAACTCAAAAAAAGCACTTACTAAAAAGAAAAAAAAAAAAAAAAAAACAAAATAAGTGCAATGTCAGACAGGTGCACTCTTTACGTATTCTGAACAAATTGCAGCAACGTTTTCTAGCCAATTAACGCGCAGTATCAATGTACATAAGAGATTGAACAAAATGCAAGTGCAAGGAATCCTTTACAAAAATTTGAGCATTTCCATTCTTCTCTTAATTCTTACTTGTTTATCTATATATCTTGATTTCAATCAAGGCCAAAATAAATTCTTTACAAAATGCATAAATTGTTTTAAATAGGTATTTGAGTAAGCGAAATTTTGTTCGAGCGTCGTTTCTCACTTAGGCAGAAATAAGACTTCAATATGAATAGAAAGTTGGTCTCATGAGCAAAATATTTTCGTGTACACAAGAATGTTAGTGACTTTCTTTAATTTTTTTTTTATTCTAACTCAAGGGGAAGATTCTAGCTCAAGCTAGAGTTCCTTGTTCGAGCAAGAATGTGTTTTTTTTTTTTTCATCACAAGTTGATATTTAGATTCTTCTATTTCTTTCAATTTTATCTTTGTGATTTCTTTTCAATCCACCTACTAAATAAAAATTTAAGATTAAATTTTGCTATCTAGACATTTAAGTCATCAAAATATCATAAAGACTAAAAAATATTGAAAATTATGAGTTTAGTCTTTAAATATATGTAATTCAATGTAGAAAGTACTTACATTAGTTCTTATTTAACGTTAACATTTACCAACTAGGTTGGTTTAAGGGTTTATTGGTGAGGTTAGTTTGGTTCTTGATGAAGTTCTTAGTGAAAAATCAATCAAAGTTGTTTAGGAACTGAGTTTTTTAATTAAGTTTGTTTGGTCTTTTAGAGATATTTTGGTAGGTTATGTTGCATATATCATAGGGATCCTAATGGTATAGGTCCTATGAATTATGGATAAGTTTTAGGTGGAGAAAGATGAAAAGGTTGGAAGCTTTCTTTGTGCTTTATGAAGATGGTTTGGAGGTTTATGGTGGTTTCTTGGTGGAGGTGTATTTAGGTTGTAGTGGTAGAATGCATCTTTTAGATTTTGGTGTGATCTTAGCTGGTTTGGGTGGTGTACAAGGAAGAGGATGGAAGCATAAACTCAAGATAATAGAAGTAATATATGGATATAATGACAAGATTATGATGTGGAAATTAGAAAGAATTTGGCAAGCAAGAAATGAATCTTATCTAGACTATATACACTACTTAATAATAGAAGAAAAGATCCTTGAATCTCTTGGTTCATTTTCTTAAATGTTCGAAGAAAGATAAAGAAGAAGATAGGTAACTTAGCAAAACTGTAGTAAGATAGCTTACTCAAGAACATGCAAAAGATTATTCAAAGCTCTCAAATATATATTCAATTCAAAGGTGTGTTTTATAATGCTCCTATGAGATCCCTTTTATAAGATTTTAATCATTAACATTCAAGTTTTATACTAATGTGGGAATGAATTATCATATAAGGCGTTAGATCACCTCCTTGTTCATGTTCTAATATAAAATAAGTTATTCCAAAAATTATTAACATGTCCTTTTTCAAACTATCTTTTTTATAAGGTTGGTTTTCTTCTATATATTTTTTAACTTTAACTTTCTTTCAAAAAAATTATTTCTGAAGTTCTTCTTTAATTGGATATTTTGTTCTTATTATCACATCATTTTATCTTCTTGAATATTTCTTTTTTATTGTACGAAATTAAATCTTTTGACTTAATTAATTAAAGTTTTCAAAGGTATGTTAATCTTTTTAGAAAAAATCTTAAATACCATTTCAAACCCATTTAACAGTTATAACTTGTGGGTGCATATACTGCTAACCAAATATCTATTGAACCATCTTCTTCGTACTAATATCATGAAAAGTTATTCTTACACTCGTTAAAGTCACTTAGGTTTATCTTTGAGCGGGAGAAAATCACATTTTCTTATGGTTTGACAATAGTTATAAAAGGATGTCTTGGTTAATAAGTTAACATTATAATTCTCGTCTCTTTTCCTCCAAAATATTTTCTAAAATGTCTTTTTGAAGTAGAATCACATTACCACTAACATTTTGCTTTTGATTTATCTTAAAGAATGCATTTGTTTACTTGAATGCCATATTAGTAACTATTATGACTATAGAAAATTTAATCTTTAAAGTAACTTGAATTTTAGAATATATTTTAAGAGAATACTTTTAGAATATTTAAATTATTTTATTTTTATAGAAATATAATAAATTTTGTACACATTTAGAAGAAAAATAATGCAATTGTTTACATCAAAGTAACACAAGAATACTTTTTCAACAAAAAAAAAACTATATGCAAAAATAGTTCAAGACAAAATGAACGAAAAATACATAAAAAAATTTAATATAAATGATCTCAATCACCAAATATGAATTATTGGAAGACCTTCAAGTTCCACTAAACATAGAAAGGTACAAGTATTGTTCATAGCTACTTCTAACCTATATTTAATCTTCTTGCAAGTATTGTTCATAGCAACTTCTAACCTATATTTAATCTTCTTGCTTGTTTCTCTAAGAAAAATTCTCAAACATTTTTTACATAGTAACTTCTTCAATTTTTGTTCTTATTTCCCAATTATTATTTCCATGGTAGTGATAAATAATAGGACATGATAAAAGAACAAAAAAGGAGACTTGAGATTATGATATAGATCATGTATGTTTTGGAATTTTTATATTGGACCTTGTAATTTTTTTCTATAATTCTTTGTAATTAGATACTTTTTAGTTATTAATTTTTTTAATAGGTTTGTTGGATGAGTCTTGTTAGTGATTGAGCTTAGAAGTACACGGTTCATAGCATAAAATACTTATTGTAGATTCTAGTACTCATAATTGCTCATTTTGAAAGATGGATTAATTCTTAAGTGAGAAATTCTGTCTAGATTCTTAAATAGAATTTTTTATTTTTATCTTTTGAAATTTAAATTCAAAGTAGTGAATTTTCCTTTACTCATAAATTTCTCTTGATTATAGTATCTCAGACTTATTAATCAAATTAGATTGTGGTTTAGGGTTTCTGCATTTTTTATTTTCTCAATCTTTTAGTAGATTTTTTCGAAAATGATATATACTAATCAAGATTAGTTTTGATCAGGTAATCTATTTAGATATTGTAGTAACAAGTCTTCTTTTTATAGTAGTATCTCCAAACTTTACACTGACGAATATTTTTTCTAAGTATATAGCCTCTTCGAGCTTTGTATTCTCTTAAATATTCTTTATACGGTAACATTTTTGAGTTTTGTCTTCTTATAAGTATTTTTTATACCATAACATTTTTAAATTTTGCCCGTTCATAAATTTGTTTACACTATAACCTCTTCAAGTTTTGTACACACTCTCAAAAAGAGATATAAAGGTTTTCAATTATATATAACTCTTTACAAAGATTGACACCTAATCTAAATTCTTTATCTCATATACACTCTTAAAATGTTTACAAAGTGGTACAAGAAGCTTTTGAATATATATATATATATATATATATATATATATATATATTTATAAAACACTTGTTTTTTTTAAAAAAAACATTATAATATATTTATTATGCTTGAGTGAGGTTTATATAAGTGTTTAAGAAAATGTAGTTTTAATAGTTGAAAGATGTTGAGACTTGCTCTTGAAACTTCATCTTGAGTCTTGGTTAAGATCAAGTTACATAGTCTATTGTGTTACAAAGATAAATCATTTTTTGCATATTATTTCAAGCATTTTCCCAACTTTTTTATATAATGAGATAAAGCATTTTGCTTATCTTTCTTTGGTTGGTATAATTTTCTTACTTATGTAGCATATATACATGTTGCAAAGAACAAAATATTTTTTTTTTTTTCATGTCTTTATGTTCATAGTGTGACTTTTGATGGTGTTTTATCCAACTCCTTATTGTTTCTGCTCTTTGCTAATGGACTCTTTCTTTAGCAATGAGATAAAAGTAGTCAGTTTATTTTTCTTTGGTTGTCTTGTGTAGTGGATCGATGTGTAGCACAACAGAAAATATTTTACAGTTGCTTCATGATCTGATCTTTGCTTCTCTAGTGAAAATAAATAAATAATAATAAAAAAAAATCTTCAACATTGCTTCGCATTTGAGGTATGCACAAGGGATTTTAGGTTCACGCAAGGGATTTAAGGTTCAACAAAGTATGAGTTCAGTTAGGGATTTGGGATTAAGCTTTAGATGGGGAATTTGGATCAAGTTTTAGTGACAATTTGGGATTAAGCAAAATGGGTTACGGATTTCAAATTGCGCTTTAGTTAAGGAATACGGATTGACTTTCGGGATTTTGGATTGTGCTTCTGGAAAATTCAGAATGAGTTTCAATGAGATTCTTGGATTTGAGTGAAATGAATTAGAATTTTTAGATGTGAGTAGAAAAAGGGGAGAAAATATTGAAATGTGGTTACACCCTCATTCAAAAAAAAATGTTTCTATTTAATCCCTAAAATGTCAAGATATAGCATAGTGTCAGACTAACACACTTAAACACCATCTTTTATAAAAATACATAAACAAATAATAAAATAATTCATGTAATTAAAAAATTGCATATTAGAAATAGCCAAGACAACACAAGTTTTTTCTAAAAGCTATACTTCTATAATTCTAGTGTTAGTTAAATTGACATAAAAAGTTTACATAATAAAATATTAAACTTATAAAAGCTTTTACATCGCTTCAAGGTTTCTTAAGGATAAAAAATAGTATTTCAGTCCAAAATTCAACAAAGAAAAGGACTAATTAAGGGTGATTATCCAATTTCTCCACTAAAATTTATCCATGCAAAGTGCACTGATGATTACAAAGCTCCTATTCATTAATCAACACTACAATATCTACCATAACAATACAAACCCAAAAGCAAGACCAAATTTCAAGTATTCAAATCATGATACATTGCAAACTCAAAAACAATATGGCAGTTAAGCAAAAAATAGAAAGAATTCCACAAGGATGCTTATCATTCAGCATCCAAATTATCATATTGCCAAGGGTTGAATTCTGGTCTGCTGTCAGGTTCATCAATGCACTGAGAAGTATCTATAGCAGCACGATGTTCAGTATATTTACCATTGTATTGGTATACTTCCAACTCACCCCAAGGGGTAGCAGTTACTTCATCTGTTAAATCAAACCATCTAGGTGTGAATTTATGGCCCTTGGCCTCTCGGTTTCTCTTCTCTGCTCTTTGCCTCTCCTCCAAACTGAAAAACAAGTTTAAGCACATGTGAGGTAAGGAATTAGGATCTTTGAGGTGGTGCTTATAGAGAACAATCAAAATTTTAAAACTTTTGTTCATCTTTGTTACCTGCTCTTCTCATAGCCAGATGTGGATAGGTCACCCTTCTCAAGGGCCATTCTATCAGGACGTAGACGAGAATCAGATGCCAACAACTTCTTGGGAGCAGTGTCAAAGCTGTTAATCTTATGTGCAAAATGAGTGTATTGAAATTTGTCCTTCTTGGGGGTATCAGCAACTCTCCAAACCTGTGCACAGTGGAACAGGTTACTTCACACAACATAATTAAAATTGCTAAGTGATAGAACTTAGCAATTTGTAATAGAACTTCAGGATCAGGTGTAATGACATGTATAGATTACAAAAGCATGCCACTAAGTGATAATAGTATGACATTTAGAATCAATAAAAACTGGTGTAACACTTTAGAAGGTTAAATAGCTAACCTCTTTCAGCTCAGTGCCTGAAAGTGGTTCTCCCTCTAAGTCACAAACTTGGTATCTCATAACCTCATTCCATTTTCCAGTCATGAGTATCTTGGGCTCGTCGGCGGAGTTATACACGTATCCGTCCACTTCATATCTACCCGAACTGTAAATGCAAAAATCTTTCAAGTCAGATAATATGTATGACAGCAGCACTGAAGAAGTTACGGAATAAAAACACCATATGCTGAGCAAGTAATAGGTTACAAGTGAAATTTGATGGCAAGAGAAAGTACTCATACCCAAACCAGCCACATGGTTGAAAATACAGCACCACTTTGTCCCCTGTGGTCAGATTTGTCAAGATCATCTCTCCAGGTGAATCAATCCATGTTCGTCCAAAAATCAAGTTGCTAACTTTGGTAGGAGGAGGCACCAAATCAAGGACCACACCATCCTTTTTGAGGGTAACACGTGTTCTGTATCCGTGTAAAAGTATGTTACAAAAGAATACAACTTAGAAAAGAAAAATGCTCACTAATTAAGCTAGTTGTTGTAGACTTCTGGCATACAGAAAAAACTACAAAATAAATTGAGGTAAACTGATATGAAACATCCTTAGCCATAAGATACAGAGTGTACAATCTATGCCACCTGTGTGGGAATAATATGTGACAGACTTTTTTCTGTATTTTTTTGTAATAAGGGAGCGCCCAAATTCTAAGACACCTCATCTACATGGGGTGTTCTATTACATAGCATGGGAATCTGGTTGTTTTGCAGAAATATTTTACCAGTAACAAAAGGGAAAGCCATAAACTTGATATAACAAGGAAACAGAAGGGTTTTAATAACATTAAATTCCACAAACATCAGTAAAAATGGAGAGTTGTGAAAAATGGTAGAGAAGTATTACCTTCCAAGAGGATATACATCGACTGAGTTGCCAAGAAATTTGGTTTTCAATTTTGATGTCACATCATAAGTGAAATGTTCATTTTCAGCATGTCCAGCACTCATTGGCGGGTGATGGCTGACCTGCAGCAGTTTATTTTACACATGTCAGATCCATACTTAATCCAAGAGCTTCACAAAGTAACCGAAAATTTTGAATACTTCCATTATATATGCATATCAAGGAAGCCAAGCCTTAACCCCACCCCCAAAAATAAGATATAAAGAGGCATAAAAAAATTTTTGTTTTAGCATTTTGTTGGAAGAACTGAAAAAAATGTACAGAAAGTTAAATCTCACCTGCTCTGCTATAAATGTCAGGTCACCATGGTTAACCATTTCGTAAGTCTCGCCAAGAATTGGATTGAATGGCTTCCAAGTTCGCTGATATGCATAGTAGACAGATATAAAGAATGATGCTGCAAAAATTATTTGTAAGTTATATTCCATGCAATGTATAGAGAAATAACAGAGACAGAGTGAAAGTAATCCCTACAAGCATATACTAGTCTCATGTATGGATCCTCAGTCTTATCCGCCATATCCAACAGGTAAGAGTACTCCATAAGCTGTCAAATTTATTACTATCAATGAGATTCCACAGACAGAAAACTTGCTAGAAAATAGTTTGCATCAAAGTAATGGCAAAGAATACAGCAATGTACACATATGACACTGACCTCGGCCATTTTCTGCAGCATTGTCATTGGCTCAAAAATGATAACTGGAAGTGTCACCATTGATGTGATATCAGAGCCAACATACTTTTGCATCATTTTCCAGTAACTATCTCGCTCCTGTAAAGTAAAAGAAAATAACATCAAAGGAAAAAATCTTTCAGTAACAAAATTCAATTTGAAATCAAAATTAACTTTTAGGAACAAAATATATGATGCAATTGGTTTACACTACATATTCTCTTTGGACAATGCCATGACCAAGCAAGAAGCTTGCCCTGACATGCAGACTAGACCATATATGTTTACTAAAATGGAAAACATCAAAGTTCAATAAGCACATTCTCATCCCTCTTTTAAAAATGACATGCAGCAATTTGATGGTTGAATCTAGATTCATTCAAAATAGAGGGATAACTTCTTCACATAATAAATTTTCTTTGACTCAGATTATTCTTTCATCCCCTAGCTGTCATCATATTTTGTTTAGAGGTGCAAGTCCAGTGATATTTACTCTTTCTTCACTTCACCATGCAAATTCAACACAAAAATAGAATTAGTATACCTCTTGTTTCCATCGGCCCTTCTTTGCTTCCTCTTCAGCATCTTCAGTTCCTCCTTCTGGATTAATAACTTCCAGCCCCTCATAACCCATCATACTGAATAATGGTGTCGGCAAAAATAAACCTTATTATTAGTTCATGAAACCCATTCAGACACACAGAAGCAACAGCAAAGAAATCAGAACAATTACAAGTCAAATTTTCAAATGATGGTGAAACTGAAAAATGAACTCAGAGCACAATTCAGAACTAGATCAGAATATATTAAAACAATCAACAATCTCTTACATCAAACCATGCATCCATAAGCTAAAACACAGCATATCATAATAAATCCAACCAAGCAACAAACAAATCCAATTGATAAAGATGATCTTCCAAAGCAAGCATCTTTTGCATCTAGCAGTATTAAAAATTTCAATAAAAGGGGCAAATCCATGATCCTGAGACACCCCAGATGAAAATACAGAAAAACACCATCAAAACAGATAAATTTAACAACTTCCAAATTCAGACTCAAAAGGATTCATACCCATTAACGGATTTGGACATAGCACTGCCAAAATTGGACAAACTGGAAGCAATAGAAGCAAAAAAGCCCCCACCACCAGAAGCAGCAGCTTGCTTAGGATCATTTGGAGCCATGACAATGAAATTAGACCAAAAAGAAGGAAATCCAATTGACAAAAGAGAAGATTTTTGGAGAAAGAAATCTTAACAAACCCGATCTACTGAGGCAAATCAAAAGGGTATGCTACACTTAAATATGGGTTTGTTTATGAATAGAATGAAAGATGAATAATAAATAATTAAAAAGCAATAATATTATTATTATAATATGCAGAAAACAGCGAAGAAAGCAGTGATTTTGGTTGGCGGTTCTCGAATTTGAAAAGTCCAACAGACTAAATGGAAAGTGGGGGGATATTTCTTCGTTGAGGTGACAACAGAAGACAAATCAAAGAAGAGTTTGTTCAGCACGCGCTCACACAACGCGTGGGAGTGAGGGGTTAAGTTGAGTTCAGAAAATCCAAATTGGCGGCTTTACAGAGAACATGTAAAGCCTGTTTTCGGACTGCAATGAGAAGGATCACAACTTCTTGCCTGATCTTTTGTTTGTTTGAAATAATTGTGAAATTAAATTATTTTAATAATTCATTATTGTTATATTGGAATTAGTTTTTTATTGAGTAAATTTGGTAAAAAGATAGTTTTGGAATAATTAGTTTGGCTTGAAAATTAAAAATAATATTTTACAAATTGTAAAGGAATAATGCTTAGCTATAAATGTTTAATTCCATAAAAAATATTATATCTTGCAAAAATTATATCTTAAAAAAAATTCTACAAGTTTCAAGTATTGTTTCAAATAGATTGCTAAAATTATAAAGAGTTTTTATTTAGAAAATATAAAATGAGGAAAAGTAACATTGAACATACACTAAGAGTTTTTCTTTTTTAATTTACCAAAACAAAGTGTATATTTTTTTTAATCAAATTATACTTTTAGTGAGAAATAAGGAATGATAACAATGATATTGTCATATATTATATTAAATGTTTATTAAATAATTAATGAAATCTGGAAAGTTAATACAAAATATATTACTCATTAATATTTACCAATTTTTTTTCATCTGATTAATATTAGATTTTGTCAAAATAATTAATATAAATGTGCTCATTTCTCTTTGTTATAACTCTTTCTAAGAGGTAAATCATACAATCAAATTAACTAGATAAATTATAAAGTAAGGATCCTAAAAAGATGGTAACATCAACTTGTAACCCAATCAATTATTTAGCCAAATGGTCAACTAATCACTATTCATCAGACCTGTTTCTTCTAAATACATAATAATATAATTAGAGAAAAAAAATCTCCATATATTTGTATCTAAGCTTTCTTATGTTGCAAAATTAATGAAGGTTTCTTGAAAAATTAGAATAGAAACTATTGATTTGACTAATATGTGAGGGTTAACTTATTATTAATAAGTATTTACATGTCTTTTAAATAATATACAAGATAAGTAAATGATTTATTTAGTTTTCACAAAAGCATCTTTAAGACTTATTATTTTATATAAGGGAGAGATAAGATCTCCAGCATGGAGAACAATTTGTTCTAAAAAACTTTAAAGGTTTTCAAAACTATCAAATTATTATATTTTAAATTCCTTTCTATTATAAAAGAAATTCATTATGGGATTAAAAAACTTATGCAAGATTTTAAACTCATATCTACTACTACAACCAAAATTGAATGAGATAGGAAGAAAACAGGATAGACACGATAAATTATAATTGGATTGAGTTTCAAAATCTTTTCATTTTCACAAAATATCATTTGATACTTAGTTAAGGGATACAATAATATGTATGACAAACTATCTATTAATGAATTTTCAAAAATTCTTTTTAAAATATTTTCCTTTTTTTAATTAATACAAACAAAATAATATGTAATGTAATAGATTAAGAAAATAATGATTACTCAATATTTTTATGAGTTCATTAGATAATATAGACTATGTTCACCTTTTAATCAATTAGTCAAGTTTTACTAAGTAGATTAATATTACGAAGTACAAATACAAAACAAGTAATATTCAAACCCACTAAAATTCAAGTATTTTTTACACTCAGACACTCCTAGTAAAAAACCTAAGTATTATTTAGAAATCAATCATTCATGACTAAAACTATGTATTATTCTGAATGTCGATGTTGGGTTGGTTATCTCCTTGCGAGGTTGTCCATGACACTTGAGAGGCCAACATAATGCATTCACATTCTAATTAGGATAAAAAGAAAAATAAATAATAAATACTAACCTAGGTGTGTGAAGTTGAGTGTGGAAAAGTGTGTGTGCAGTCACTTTGAAGAAAAAAGAGAGAGGCCAACAAAATTCACAATCACTTCCTACAGCAACCAACCTCAGTTGTTTTGAAGGTGAAAACCTTGTCTGATTGAGTTGCAAATTTTAGTGAAGATTCGTCACTCAATTCCTAGATATGAATGGTAAGATTGTTAACCGAAGGTTTGTAGAAGTGTTAAGAATTTTGTGAAGTATTATTGTCCACAATGCCATCACTAGTTTATTACTTCAAAAATCTAACTGTGAAATCTTCACCAATTGTACTCAAATTTGTACTAGAGCTTTCTCACTCAAAAATGCTTCATTTTGGACAATTCGATCTAAAATTAGAGCTCCGAGTTGTTCCCGAAAAATTTGTGATCAAAGGAAATTTTCTAGTGACGAAATTCTTGAACTCTTTCTTGTTAAATTTTAACTTGTTGACATTTTGGGTCATTGTTGGTGACCATTTGAGGATTAGGAAGAGTTTAATTGATATGCTTTTTGATTGCTTTTTTGTAAGAGTCATTGTACCTTTAATTTGGTATTAATGGACTAATTTGTGGTCCTGTTTTTTTAGCTTTATTGAGAGATTTTTCTAATATTAATTATTGTGTTGATTTATTTTTTTGTTTTTGTCACAACCGGGATCACGACGAAGCGATCAAAAATTTGTTTTAAAAAATATTTAGATAATTAAATAGATATTTGGAGTCGCCACTACAGTTTATTATGGAAAACCATAGAAAAACCAAAAAAGAAAATAAAAAAATGTCTACGAGATTCCAAGATTCGGGAGTCGGTTATGTGCGGAGAAGGTACTAGCACCCCGCAACGCCCGTCCTAAGACGGTACCTTTAATCAAATTGATAGAAATAAGTATGGCTTTTTTTTCTAAAATATTATTTTACCCAATTAACATAACAATTCCAACAAATAATAAAAACGAGCAAGTATATTTATAAACATGCCTATAAATACAAAGCAAATAAACAAATAAAATATTTTATTATTTTTATTTGGACCCGACAAGGCTTGACTTTGGTCCTCCGTATCTCTATCCATGATAGAAAATCAGGATACGCGTAGTTCTATTTTAAGAATTTGTTTAATGGTGTTTGATATTGTAAATTTTCTTTTTTGAAATTTCTATATTTTTAATATTTTTCCTTTTTAAAGCTGTTTTATACGTTTTTTTTAAACTGTTGTCAATTTTTAAAAACTGTTTTATAGATCTTTTATTTTTAAAACTGTTTTAATTTTTTAAATCTGTTTTAAACATTTTAAATCTAATTTTAAAAAGCTGTTTTATTATATTTTAAATCTGTTTTTTTTTAACAACGTTTTATATATATATTTTTTATGGTTTTAAAAATGTTTTTTTGTATTTCTTTTTAGACTGTTTTTTGAATTAAAAATAAAGGTTTATAAAAAAACTATTTTTATTCTATTTTAAGAAAAGAATTTTCCTTCTTATATATTTTTTTACTGTTTTTGTTATTTTAAGAGGCTGCTTTTTTATAAACGAAATCTTTTATTTTGGAAAGGGAAAACACTATTTTTAGATTTTAAAATAAAACATTTTTCTTTATTTTTATATGAAACCGTTTTTATATTTTATTTTCGAAAAATGTGTTTTTTTTTACCTTATATTCAAACTAGACTTGCTCTTGTATTTATTTTATTTAAAAAAACAACAAAAATTAGTAAATTAACGTGATAAAGAGGAAAATAAAATAGTAAAATAGAGGTTGAGTAAAATAACAAACCAAAAAATTTAATGAAATTATCATTTTTTATCCCATTAAAGCTAGTGGTATATGTACGTGCATCAACACTAGACATGAAAGTTGTGGCAAAACAACAACCATACAAGTGTTATAATGATTACAAATTATTGTTTACAAATATATATTTTAAAAAAAAAAAACAATATGTGGAGTTAAGATGTGAGAACATGAGAGTCTATTGCCATTGACTCATTATTTTATTATTTTTTTATTATTTATTTATTATCTTGAACGTGCAAATCAAGTAAGCAGTTTAAAACCAGTCTTCCTTTCTTTTTGTTTTTTATTATTTATTCTCTTTTTCTAATATATATTTATTTTGTTTTGTTTTTATTATTATCTTCTTAACAAATTTTTAATGGACTGATTTCCCTTACTTTGTTTCTTTTTATTAATTTTATTTTAAAACTTTATTCATAGAATATAATGGAACCAAAACCTTTTTTTATTTAAATGACAAAGTATAATAAAACTAAATAACACACTTTTTTATTTTAATTTTTATATTGTTTTATATTTTGAAATAATTTTATTTGTCCGGACGAAATTGGGTGTTGACAGTTTTTAACTACATATTGGCTTTTATTTGGTTGATTTGTTGGGTTCAGGGTGCTTCTATATTGTTCTATTAGTAATGAATTTTATTGCTTTCGTTGTAATGTATGTTTTATTAGTCGTCACTCCTGACAAAAAATGAGAATTTTTTGAAATGCAATCACTCTTGATTAAGACAAAGGGTTGTCTAATAATGTGATCAATAAATCACATGTTTTGCTTACTATGGTGGGATTTCTTCCTTCGACTATTGCACGGATAAATATTCTCTCCTAGTTTACTAATGAATACAAATAGTGGTGTAACTTAACAATATTTTAGTGCTTGTAAATAATGGTGTAACTTCTTGTTCTTCTCATCGAAGCATGTCTTAACATAGGTACTCAAAGAATGTGATCATTGCAATTCCTTTTCAAACCGATGAGTAGCATTGAATGTGCTTCCTACAATATTAATTTCTATTTTTTTTCTTCTTCAAGCAACATCCTTAATAGGTGGCAATACTCATCTCCTTATGTTGCATAGCCTTTTACCACAAAACATGGTCAAAGTGCACACCAGGCAGATAGCTAAGCCAAAGTTGACATATGGTTATATCGGATAATTGGTGAACAATGTAGCTTTAACTTGTATGTATACTTGTCTTGAGCACAAATTATCTTGGCCACAAATAGTAAAGACATTACCTATAACACATAATTAAGCTTTGAGAATATTTTTTATGTTTATGTTTATATGAAGTGTATTTGCACTTATCGTCTTATCGTTATTATCATTTATCAAATGAAGTTAAAAATCTGTAGAGTGTTATATCATCTATCAAATGAAAAATTTATATTTTACTTTATCTGTTAATTTTATACAATGTCAATCAGACCTGATCTCTTCATATTTCATGCTGTATTGGATTAAACACTTAATCAAAATCATATGATGTTGCAATTTTTCTTTAACAAGATCTTATGTCTTAAATGTTATAAAGTGACTTGGCAAAAATGTATAAAATCTCAAAATAAGATTTTGCACTAAAGATGCTGTAAAAAAAAAAAAAAAAACTTTTTGAATTATTTCATAACCATTATCCTGGTCTAAAGTATTTGTTAATTGGATATTCTTACCACTCTTAACATGTTACATACAAATAGGTCTATATTTAAATATGTTTATATTTACAAATAGGTTTATATTTAAAATATGTCTATATTTACAAATAGGTCTATATTTACAAGGAAAATGACACTTTCACATTGTATTTTCTCTTACTTCTATTTGACACTCCAACATGGCATGTGCTGTCCCACGTGACAATGAAAGAGAAAATGCAGTTGCTTTTGGCATTCCACCCCTGAGACACATGTGTGTGTTCTAAAATTACAAACAGCGAACCACTTATTTGAACTGAGCTAATCACTTAGTGTTTTCACCCTTGAGACACGTGTGTGTTTCAAAACTACACAGAGCGAACCACTTATTTGAACTGAGCTAACCACTTAGTGTTTTCACACCTCAGACACGTGTGTGTTCCAAAACTACACACAACGAACCGCTTATTTGAACTGAGCTAATCACTTAGACCTTTCACTCCTGAGACACATGTGTGTGTTCCAAAACTACACACAGCGAACCACTTAGGTAAACTGAGCTAACCACTTAGACGTACCACCCCTGAGACACATGTGTGTGTTCCAAAATTACACACAGCGAACCACTTATTTGAACTGAGCTAACCACTTAGACATTCTACCCCTGAGACACATGTGTTCCAAACACAACTACGTTTTCTCTTTCATTGTCACGCGGGATAGTAAATGCCACGTCGGAGTGTCAAATGGGAGTAAGAGAAAATGCGGTGTCAAAGTATAATTTTCCTATGTACAAATAGGTCTATATTTACAAATAGGTCTACATTGGGATAAGAGAATTTGACTTGAAGGATTTCTAACAAACTTAAATACCTCATCCATTCAAATCTTAAATTAAGTCTTAAGATAAACTTTAGTTTCTTTCTTCACCATAAATACTCCTCATTTTCACTCTCAACTCTGGTAAATCTTTTCTCAAATCGATAAAATATTTGTTATTATACTTTAGTCATTCTACATACAACTCCAAATTTAATGGATGACTATTTAAATCTTCTTATCTTTTAGTTTTTTTTTTTTTTTCATTTCTAAGAATATCTTCAATGACTCTCTAAATAGTCTTAAGAACATGTCTTCTTAAGAAAGCAATTTAGACCTTGGTCGTCATTAACCTAATATAAGTTGCATCCTAGTTTTCGTACCCTAACCTCTACATATTATTTCTCTTTGATACATGGACACCAATAATTCCCTAATCACATATTAGACATTTTATAATGAATTATTGTCTTCCCTTTCACCTCAATAATTAATAAAACTCACAAAATCATTTTTTGTTTTCACCAAAATCCTCTCACTAAATTATTTGTCAAGTGGCTTTTACCAATACATTTAACTTTGTATTTTCTTTCTCCATATTTCATTTCATTTCATACCCATATAACAAGAAAGTTCGGATAAAAGTCCTAGGGTGCATACTCTTTAATTCACCTTTTCCTCTAAAAAGAATTACCTATATTAGTAGTTACTATGTTCTTATTTTATTTAAATAAAAATAAAAATTCCAATATATATATATATTTCTTTCTTTGAATTTTAGGTATTGTATACACTATAGGAAAAAGGTTATTTAAATACAAATTTTTAACTACTGAATAAAATAGTTGCTAATTGTAATCAAAATAATCACCAAATTAGGTTTTAGTTGCTAAATAACTACAAAATAAAAGTAATGATTGAATTTAGTGACCAATTATCTTGACTTAATTGGTCACTAAATTTAATCATTATTTTTATTTTGTAGTTATTTAGCGACCAAAACTTAATTTAGTGATTATTTTGATCATAATTAACAACTATTTTATTTGATAACTAAAAACTGATATCTAAATAATTTTTTTTCTTGTAATAATAGTTGTAAGTGTAGCACAGTTTGCTTATGACGATTTTCAGGATAATATTATGCAAAATTTTATTTACATTACTGCTAGGATCGATTATACTTGCTAAAAAAAAAAAGGAAGATAATATATGGCTAAATAGACTTTACATTGTAAACTATTATGTTACATCGTTACATTCTTAATGCTAATAGTAATTCATTGAATTTTTAAAATTATGGGATTTTAAAAATAAAAAACGTTATAATATAATTAGTTGGGAAGAATGAAAAAAAAGAGTAAAATAATATATATCGGACTTGAGTTTTGGCTCCGCGTCTCCAACGTGTGTATTAAATACTTCGTTTATTGTTGTAAATATCTTCTTTTTTAAGAAATTTAATCAATGAAATTAAATCGATTACTTTTAAAATTATGGGATTTTAAAAATAAAATAAAAAACTATTTAACCATAATATATAATATAATTAGTTGGGAAGAATAAAAAAAGAAGAGAGTAAAGTAATATATATTGGACTTTAGTTTTGGCTCCGCATCTCCAACGTGTGTATTAAGTTATATACTTCGTCTTCTTTCTTAAGAAATGCATAACGCAATCTATTAATCAACTATCCATTAATTAAGTATATGTTATTTAGATAAACTTCTCTATAAAAACAGTAATACAGAAATAAATCAAATTATTTTTATAAGTTAAAATTAATTTGTGTATAAATTTATATATCTTATATTTTTTTTCTTAGATATAAAATAATTTTAATTTATAAAATTTCATTTTTTATTACATTTTATAAAAATTATAAAATATTTCTCAAAACATACCCAAAATAAATACACATAAAAAAGTATGTTATTTTATTCAAAATTAAAGTATAAACCATGACAAAATTCATGAATAAAAAATATTATAAAATGTCAATTGTTTTAAAATTTTGAGTTATCTTTTACATGAAAACAACTATTTTCTTTTATATGTTTGGGATGGAAATAAAAACATTTTATACAAAAAGCTATTTTCTATTATTTATTGTTTAAATGGATTGCATTAATAACATAATGGTTTTTCTTCATGGAGTTTGATTTTCAATTGAAGTTATTTTGATTGTAACGGACTTCAATTATTGCATCCTGTTTTGATTTTTTTTTTCCAAAAAAGGAATACGTCAATCTGACTTTTTACGAAAAAGTATTAATTTGGTTATTGAAATCTAATAACATAAAAAGCATTTTAATTATCGAAATTAACATCATCAATCAATTTAAAGCTTTCTATTATATATATAGACCATAGAGAAAGAGAATCTCTGGGCAATTAGTATGGTTGGCCACATAATGCATGGCAAAGCAAAAGAAGAGAAATTGCTGTCCTTTTGTCTTTTGTTTTTATTCTTGTGTGTGGCGTCATAAAAACCACACTGATTTTTATAAAATTGAAATTGTTGAACTTGTTCTAGAAGACAGATATTTCTCAAGAGTTTTCTTCTTCTTTTACCGTTGACGGAAGAATTTAAAACCAACTGGTCAGAGTGGTTTGAATGAAGTCAATCTATATTTCTCCTCATGAGTCATTGAAATAACAAAATACCTTGTATTTTATTTATAAGTTTTTGTTTTACTTATTATTGTGTAACAGTCCAAAATTATATAGCATTTTTTATTAAATTTTAATATAAAATATTATAAATAAATAAAATATAATTTTAGATTGTAAAAAATTAATAAAAAAACATAAAAAAAAATTAGCTTGAGGGAAAGTCTTTAACTTGAGTGAAAGTGAACTTCGCTTGAGTAAAATATTCCTCGCTTAGCGAAAATGAACTGAGAGTACCTATTTTTTTATAAAGAGTTTGTTTAGACGAGACTTGCAGAGTAAACTTTTCTGCAAAATCGGCTTAAGTGAAACATAAAAAATTCTCACATGCTACTTTCTAACATCATTAGTCAAATCAGATCAATTAATAAAGATAAACAATCAAACTCATTTTGTGTTCAAGGATCAGTCAGACTTACAAGAAAGACTTGAGCATTCAAGTCTTCTATCCTAGAATTCTATTAGAAAATAACTAAGTAATATAATAAAAAAATTAATAGCTTCCCTTATGTTAGATGACGAACCCAAGTCAGTTCCTCCAATCTAACGATGACATCAATCCAACTCTAAGGATCTAGACAAGTTATCCAAATAACACCAAATTTTAGTATAATCTTAATAAAGTTGAGAGAAACACTTTTCTCAATTGTTTCCACTAAGAAAGCTTAACGAAAAATAGAGAACAAATGATCGTCAGAGTAAATAGGAACTTACTCTAATTACAAGATGTTATTCAATTATAAATCTTCCAATCCTACAATTACTTCTCCTTCACCCTTTTCAAAAACTCATTAGTTATAACAAGTGAATTACAACTAATGAAATTTGAAGATATAGAAACCTCCAAATTCAAATTCTTGAAACTTCAATTAATTCCTACTCTTTTATCATAAGTGATGACATTTGTATTCTCTTATGACTCAAAGCATCAACAACAACATTTGCTTTCCCAAGATGATACATAAGTTGAAAATCATAGTCTTTTAAGAACTCGATATATCTCCTCTTCCTTGTATTAAGCTCTCTCTGATCAAATACATACCTCAAACTTTTATGATCACTATATATTTTAAAATTAGTTCCATAAAGATAATGCCTCTAGATTTTTAAGGCAAAAACAACCACTGCTAGTTCCAAGTCGTGAGTTGGGTAATTCCTTTCATGCACCTTCAGCTGCTAAGAACTATAAGCAACAACTTTCTTATTCTTCATGAACACACAACCCAATCCCTGATATGAATCATCACAAAAAATAACAAAAGCCTAATTTATATCAAGGATTGTCAAAACAAAAGCATTAGTCAACCTTCTCTTCAACTCTTCACAATTCCTCTCACATTGCTTCGTCCATGTAAAAGGGTGATCCTTTCTGGTCAGTTGAGTCAAAGAAGCAACTATCTTTTAAAAAATTTCTATAAACCTCTTGTAATATCCTACTAGCCTCATAAAACTTATGATTTTTGTAACAGTTTTAGGACGTTCCCATTAAAGTTCAACCTCTACTTTAAAAGGATCTACTGAGATTCGTTGAGCAGAGATAACATGTCCTAAAACTGTATTTCAGACATTCACATTTTTGAAAGTTTGGCATACAATTACTTTTCTCTCAAAATATTCAGAATAGTTATGAGATGCTCTGCATGTTTTTCTATTGAGCTAGAATAGGTCAGGATATCATCTATGAATACCACCACAAACTTAGCAGGAAAAGGCCTGAAGATTTGATTCATATAATCCATAAAGATAGCTGGAGCATTGGTCACTCCAAAAGGCATAACCAATAATTCATAATGGTCATATCTTGATCTAAAAGGTGTCTTTTAAACATCTTCAGCTTTAACTAAGATCTGATGATAACCTGAGCGCAAGTTTATCTTCGAAAAGATAATTGTCCCATGTATTTGGCCCAAAAAGTCATCTATTCTTGAAAGAGGATACTTATTCTTGATTGTGAGCTTGTTCAATTGTCTAGAATCTATGCATATAAAAGATGAACCAACTTCCTTCTTTACTAGCAGTATTGGAGCTCCCCATGGAGAAACATTAGGTCAAACGAACTGTTTCTCCAACGAATCTTCTAGTTGTTTCTTCAACTCAGCTAATTCGGCTGGTGCCATTCAGTGTGGAGTAATTGACACAGGTCCCGTCATAGGTATTAGGTTTATTGCAAACTCTATTTCTCTTTTAGGTGGAAGTCCTGGAATCTCATCAAGGAATACATACATAAACTCCTAAACTACAACCATATTTTTTCAGAGTCTTATCATCATCTACAGTGCAAACAAAGAGTATGAAACATTTTGCACCCTGCATGCTTTCTGATTCAAGAAAAGTTAATTTCTTCAGACCGTAGTCTATAACAATATCATTCGCAGACAACTAATTTATTCCTAATATAACTTCCATATATGTATGCAAATCATATTGATCTTGTACTTCTGTTCATTTATAATTACCAGACACTCAACACACACAGATGAGGTTATTATAATACCTTCTGTTGGTGTGAATACCGCCAATTCAAAATCTAACTCACAAACTAATAATTTAAGTTTCTTAACACAATCAACAAAGATAAAGGAATGAGTTGCTCCATAATCAAACAAAATAGATAAATGTGTATCTAGAATAAAGTAAATACCTCTAACTAGACTATCAAACTATGAGGTCTCAACTCCACTGATGGCAAACACTCTTCCTACTGCTTTAGGTTTCTAATTGTTGTCTTGATGCACCTGTTGTCCTCCATTAACATTTGGAGCCTCAAGTTTGGTACAACAGTCCTTCGTGACATGATCATATCTGTGACATTTACGACATATCATGTTTGGTGCTGGATGAGGGGAAAATCTAATCATATGTGGTCCACCACACCTAAAACATTTGACATTAAGTGGTAGTTGAGGGTTGGGTCCTCCACTACTGAAGGGTTGGGGTCTAGAGTAAGGTTTCTTCTTGCCTTCATATCTTGATATGCATTTGGTAGGTCTTCCTACTATCCGTGGCTTAGCAGCTTTGCTACTACTCTTCAAATTTTCCACCAACTTGGCTTTCTCCACTAGGGTAGGAAACTCTCTAATGGCATAGGAATCAAACTTCTTTAAGCTCTTACCTCAAACCAAACTCAAATTTTTTGCACCTCGAAGCTTCAGTCATAGTTTGGGTACTAAATCTAGCCAAATGTTTGAATCTAGTAGCATAATCGATTACTAAAAGGTTTCCCTGTTCTAGCTTAATGAACTCAATTTTTTTCACATATCTAACACTATCTGGAAAGTACTACTCTAAAAATTTTACTTTGAACCAAAATTCAGCGTCTTCAGTAAGCATATGCACAACATAAGATAATTTCCTCTCCTCAAGGCATTGTGTGACTTCAAAAATTCTTCCAATGTCTCTCACCCACTGATCCGATTTATCTGAATTTTCTGCTCCATTAAACTTTGGTTGATTATGTCTGAAGAAATCCTACAAACTTAAGGTATGATGCTGATGATGAAGCTAAGTCACTTCTGCTACCAATCTAGGTTTTCTAATTGATGAAGGGCAGCCTGATGTTGTTGTGCCATAGTAGCACTTTGCTACTATAAGGTTGTTTCCATCATCTCTATTGCCCGAGCTAAATTGGGTATATCAGATGATTGAAGAGGGGTAGTTTTTCTACATGTCATTTTCTGAGCACATAAGGAAAGATATTACAACCAATTACAAACCTCTAACCATGTCATTTAATACAATCACCAACAATTATCCAAAACCAATCAAATAATATATACATCATCATCCAAAACTTAGCTGTTAACATATACTCAAACATCAAGAACTAAGATACATATTGATTAGTCATGAGTGTGCACTCTCACCACTCTCTCAAGATCCTTTTCTTCCTTAATACTTTCGTAGGCATTCACAAGAATCATCTCAAAACCAACATGCACGAAAGAAGCCTTACAAACCCATTACTCTCAGGTCTTCCTAAGGAAAAACTTCTTTGATATCACAAATGTAACAGCCCAAAAATTCTATAGCATTTCTCATTCAACTTTAATAGAAAACATTATGAGTAAACAAAATATAATTTCAGACTACAAAACAAATAATGAAAAAGAAAGAAAAGAATAAAGGAAAGAAGATAGGAAGAAAACAAGAACTTTTTTTTTTTTAGCTTGAGAGAGAATTTTTAGCTTGAGCGAGAACGAAATGCGCCTCACTTGAGCAAATCGACCCAAGAGCACGTTTTTTCACAAAGAGCTCGCTCAGGAAAGACTTGTAGAGTGAACTTTTATGCAAAATTTGCTTGAGCGAGATTCTCCTGCTTAAGCAAAACTATCAGAAAATGATTTCTCAAAACAATTAACTTCTATCTACTACAAGTATTAACATGCGTTTAAGGTTCAAAGTACTACATAAGATATCCAAATACATTACATGACAAAAGAAAGACCAACTTAAGGTCATAAAGTCTTTGAATAAATCAAACATATATACAAGTGTATACAAGACAAAAAGAAGACCAATTAACGATATATACTCCTTAAGGTGCTTCAAAACCTACATCTGCACTTTGTCATTTACATAATATAGTCATCGCAGTTCAGAACGCAACAAGACAAACAAGGGTAAGCTAGTGAAATAATGCTTTCATCTTGTAAAAGTAAAGAGAATTGAAGTGATTAGATTTAAGAATTTAAATATCAACTCTCAAGTCAAATACAAATAAGTCTATCATTCAATCATAATATTTTATACTCTATTTCAAGCATATTGACTTCACAATGATCCATTTGCAATCACCGTACCTTGATTTCCTTTCAATCCTCAGTATTCTAATCTCATTTCAATCAAAATGATTTCATATGGACTCATCATTCAGTCATAACAATAATCATATCATCTCAACCATTTTGAAGCTTATAGGTTCATATGTAACCATGGTACTCTGATGTTCTTTCAATCTCCAGTACACTAGTTTTATTTCATCCAAAAATGATTACATATGAGCCTATAACTCAATCATCACACATAACATATCAAGTCAATCATATTGAAGTATATAGAGACATATGTAACTGTGATACCTTAATTTCCTTTCAATCCCTAGTACACTGATTTCATGTCGACCAAAATGATTGCATATAAGTCTATAACTCAGTCATTACACATAACATAACAATTCAATCATACTGAAGCATATAAAGACATATGTAACCATGGTACCTTGATTACCTTTCAACCCTCAGTATACTGGTTTCACTTCAACCAAAATGATTACATATAACTTTATAACTCAAACATTACACATATCATTTCAATTCCATCAAAAAACAATCAAAAGTTCTTACATGCTACGATCCTGAGGGACGGAGGAGGCTAGGTTAGCCGAAAGATGGTTATCAGTTTGTAACATCGTTACTCAAACCAGGTCAATTAATCACACGAAATCAAGATAAACAATCAAACTCGTTTAGTACTCAAGTCTTCTATCCTAGAGTTCTATTTGAAAGTAACTAACTAGCATAAAAATAAGTTACTAGCTTCCCTTATCTTAAACGACGAACCCCATAAGTTCCTCCGATAAGATGATGACATCAATCCAACTCTAAGGATTTAGAACAAGTTATTCAGATAACACCAAATTTCAGTATTATTTTAATAAAGATGAGTGAAACACTTTTCTCAATTGTTCTCACTAAGATTGATAACAAAAATTTAATGAAAAACATAAAACAAATGATCCTCATAGTAAATAGGAACTTACTCTAATTGAGATTTTGATCGGTTAGAAATGATTCTAGACTCCTCAACTATTGCAAGGCTTGATCAGATTCTGAAACAAATGAAGTGTGAAGAGTAAAAATGAGAGAGAAGAGAGAGAGAGACGGAGAGGTGTAGAGAGAGAAAGCTAAAGAGAATTTGGAAAGCTAAGGAGGTTACATATTGCGTGTCAAGAAATCATATTTCTCAAAATATTTAAACTAAAAATAGTAGTACTAAGTATGTTTAAAAATATATTTGATTATAATTTATTGTTCTTGGAATTTGTTTAAATTTAAAATAATTTAATAGAAATAAAGTTTATAGATTACATATTGAATAACTTTTTTGAATTCTTTTACATTTTTAATAACTTTATCTTATTATTGATACATATCTATCTCAAAATTAGGAATTAAGTTTCGGCCGAAGTTTGTAAAGTCATGTTCATAACCAATTCTGATTTTCACAACTAGTGGATAATATAAGAAATTAGCTCAGTTAAATTCATTGTAAAGTGTCTACCACATAAACAGAATATGTAATAACCAAATTGTAAGAATAAATTATAGAAGGTAAACAATAATTAAGAAGAGAAAATTACACATAAAAAGTTATCGTAATTTGATTGAAGTTGTAACAAATTTCAATCTACTTCTAAAGATAATTTTATTATACCGTAAATTACAATTTTATTTTTCTTTTATTAAACTCTCACTCAATTTTATTATTTAAAGTTGTAGAAATACTTTTAGAATAACATTTTGAAAATTAATTTATAGAACATAAAAATCCAAATATTATTTTAGAAAATACATTTTAAAATGAAAGATAGTGTTTCAAAAAATACTCTTTTCAATATATTTTTTTCACATTCTAGAGTGTACTTTTTGAAGAAAAGAATGTTAACATTATGAAAAGTAATTTATTGTACACATTTTATTTTCTTAAAGTATGATATAAGAAAGACAAATAGAGGTAAATATGTCATGGTAAATAAATGAATTAAAATGAGTTTCCTTAAGAAAAAAGAGAGTGCAAATAGTAGGAGCTTTGTAAAGATAAATCAGTACCGGGCTTTGGTCAAGCCAGAAACGGACAAGTTCTTCCTGCACCCTAATAGGTTCTTCCTGCACCCTAATAAAAAAAATTTCATACCGCAAATGCCCTTTATGACAACCGGATGACACTTTCATCCGGTTGTCATTTGAAAAAAATTGACAACCGGATGAACAGGTCATCCGGTTGTCATTTTTGTTCAAATGACAACCGGATGGAGGTGTCATCCGGTTGTTAATTTTTTTTCAAATGACAACCGGAT
>Ga0099825_1002407_pt1 | contig 24856 bp, 14 predicted proteins | sample SiratroredBW_FD_76838 | JGI IMG/M metagenome (GOLD analysis project Ga0099825, IMG submission 76838) | Root nodule microbial communities of legume samples collected from California, USA - Siratro red BW | ecosystem: Host-associated > Plants > Roots > Nodule | place: USA: California | collected... | reverse complement strand
ATTCGTTTGCGGGGGGATGTAAGGCAATCAATATCAGAATCAGAACAGATCCCCGCTCATAATGAGTATAATACCGTTGAGAAGTTATTGTGATATTGTGCTATTATTATAAGATTACATGCTAATATGTAGGAGTGTTTTGAGGGATTTTGTTTTATTGTAAATGTTTATATAATAGAGAATATACATCAGGCTTTGACATATTGGTCAAGCCCTTCTTCTCCTATTATTCTTTCAAAAGCTTCATACACAAGGCTAATAATGGTCATCCAAGTCTGAAAATTGCATACAATCTTGCAGGCTGATCTTGCTGCTGCATCATCAAGTATTTCACTGCCAAATATCAGATTTTCTTATAGATTTTCACCAAGTGTAGCAACAGCAACATGGACCTCAAATCTTTGTACCAAACATTGGATATTGCGCTCAACTGTGCAGATAGAAAATATAATCACAAGCAATGAAGATCAAAGCATGTGGGAAGCATGTAAACAAGCTCTTTCTGCATTTAACTTTAGTGATGAAGAAAAGGAGAAGATACTTGGGAAAGCATTTGGTCTTGTTCATTCCCCATATTGGGGAGAAGAACGTAAGCCGGAAGTTCCCAAATTTGAGACAGTAAATGGAATACTAGACTATCTAAGTAGTTTAAGTCTTTCTGATGATGATCTGTCTAAGTTGCTTAAAAAGTTTCCAGAAATTCTTGGATGTAATTTAGAGGAAGATTTGAAAGGCAATGTAAAGATCCTGGAGGAACAGTGGAGTATTACTGGAAATTCTCTTAGGAAACTTCTTCTTAGAAATCCAAAAGTTTTGGGTTATAATGTTGATTGCAAAGGAGACTGTATTGCACAATGCACTAGATGCTGGGCTCGCTTCTAGATGATTGTGTGAGATGTATCTTTTTGTTGACTGGTGCATATTTTTTTGGTTCATTCATCCACCTCTCCAACTTTAGAAGACATTTGTACTTGTATATGAATAAATGTTCTCACTTTCTAGGATGCCATTAACTAATTCATTCTCAAGTTGGAGAGGTTTGTTTAGCAATTATGATTTAGACACTACTGGGAATGTAAATCATGTTTTTGTGTTGGAAGATGTTCAATATTGTTGATGAGCTATAAACAATATTTGATACCAAATTGACAAAATTACAACTCCAATGCAAATTTGCTCTCCTTTTAGATTCATAGGAAGAGATATGATATAGTGAAATAAAAGAAAATTATCATAGGTTTTATTGTTTGGATTGCTTACAAGAAGAAGGAATGAACATGAAGTAATGTAAGGGATTCAATTCTATTTAATACTTATCTTCTTCTTTCTTTCTTTCCAATTTGGGGTTTTAGATGGATATTTCTTTTTGTTTTGCTTTAATTCTATCATATAATATCTAAATATTGAATGGTAATCTTAATTTATCTCATTTAATTTTATTCATCACTAAATATTAAAAGATAGCATAAAGGGGATCACTTACACCTTTGTTTTTTGTCAGCAGGTATTTGTGTTCAGTCTGTGTAAGAGTTTGTTTGGAACATTATAGATAAAATTTATTAGAAACTATAGAATGGTGGAAAAAGTTTAAAGTTGTAACTTTTAACTAATTTTAGATTGAGTATAAATAAGAAGTGAATCTCACATAAATTTGTAATTTTGAACTGATTTTAGACAATTATTAAAAAATGTATAATAATCCATCCTCACATCTAATTTCAAGCTTAAAATATGGTTCATGCAAACTGAAACCTTGCATGCAGATTTCATGGATCATATCTTCAGCTGGTTTTTCGCAATCAAAAGAAATAATTGTTTTAAGGGTTATAAGTTTCTTTTACATCTATAATTCCATACTGAAACTGATACTTTCAAAAAGTCATATTTTTTTATATTTAATATTAATAAATACGTTAAATATTAATATAGAAAACATTACTTCTTTAAAGAGGTACAAAAACTTATATTTTAATTAGCCCTGTTGAGCAATTGCACTGAACTTCCTAAAGCTACTTTGTCCAGGGTGAAAAGGTTTTTCATACATATATAGTAGGTTATTTCAAATCTTCAATATAACATGTAACATTTATTATAATGCTATAAATTTCTGAATTTTTTGCTTTGACGTCTGAAGTTGATGATCGAGATAATAATTGGACCTTTTAGTTTCTTTCTTTTTTCTATGCTTAGTTTCTTCTTTAGTCTTTTTTACCTCCTTTTGGTCATATAACATTAAAAATAGGTATTTAATCTGGGTACGTATTCTTAAAATATGAATTCATTTCCCATTCTTGGACTATTGAAGGTGAACAAACCAATTTTCAAATATAGTGATTCTCTTAAACTGTGCCCTAAAAAACACTACCATGTTTCCTTATTCATTGTATATATCTGCTTAGACAAAAGAAAACAACATGAAATTCGGTTGATTTTGTGAAAGATACTTATATTAGTTATCTATCTCTAATGGACAATTGTTACTAAAAGAAGATTGATGAATTACCTTTTTCAAAAACCTTTTTCAAAAAGATGAACCTACAGAATGCTAACTCATTGAAAGAGACACTGTTAGATAAAGTGGTGGCAAGATAAAAAATCTTAGGTCAATTTGGTATTTGCATAAGAGTGAAAACTAATACTAATACTATTGTATTAATAATATTAATATAATCAACAATGTTATTAATTTTGTTACTAATTTGTGAATTTCTCTTCGTACTTTATTCAATTTTGAGATTTATCCCAACTTTAATAGTTTATCGAAACCTTTAAATTAAAAGGTAGTAAAATATTTCATAGTTTTTCTATATTTTTCTTGATTCGATATATACTCTTCAACTACGAGAGTCTTAAATAAAACTTTAAATCTTAAATAAAAGTATAAGTAATAAAACTAAAAAAAAAATAATGTTTTGAAGAAATATATTTATATAATGATTTCAAGTTTACAACAAACTAAGAATTTTGTTATGATTTTGTCTTTAAAAAAAGAGTTAATGGAAGAATTTATATTTAAATTACTCTTGACTTCAATTATGCAAAATTATTGGACGTGTCGAGAAAATACATTATTGAAAGGAAGCATTTGTCGTCGAGAGTGTCTCACAAAATTTGAGAATTTGAATGTAAACATTAAGATTTAAGAAAGGAGAAGGTCAAGCATGACCTTACTATCTCGACCAATGCACTAGAGATTGCTCAAAGTCACGAATGGATAAAAAATCTCGAAGCATGGATGAGGCTACTAAAGAAAATTTTGAAAGGTTGTTGAAGAGATTAAGAGCAAATTAAGAAACGACGAAGAGTGAGGAACACCAACCTCGTTGCAATCGGGCTTGAAGGATAAGTTGAAGTCTTAAAAAAACACACATGTGTTAAGTTGTCATATTTACACTCTCGCGAACCATTTGAAATTAACAAGAAGTTAGTTAATGATTAAAACTTGTAGTATTATATTATAAATAAATATGATTATTTAATACTATGTTATCTTTTACTGTGTGAAATCATATATTTATTAGTTATTACCTTCAATTCAATCTAATTTTGAATGTCTTTAGGGATTGAATTGACTTGGTTGAATTTTATATGTCAAAATTGATTTTGATTCAAATCAACGTATTCTTCAAGTGTTTGTTTGCATTATTTTGATTCGGTGATATTTTATTTGTTGTAAATTGAATTATTTTGAGATAGTAGTTTATTTCTAAACGACTTGTCAAATTGTGTTAATCAAATTTGATAGTCATCTATTCTTAAACGGATTGTCGAATTATGTTGATCTGATTTGATAGTTATTTATTTTTAAATGACTTCATATTATTTTGATCCAATATGTGATTTTATATTATTGTGATGGTCGTTTATTCTTAAACCGATTACATCTCTTTTTTCAGCATGTTTTAAGTATAATATTAGGAATCTAAAAATATAAGTTTAAATCACACATTAAGCAAAAATAAGAAAGTTTAATAACATATAAAAAAATTCACAAATTTATTATTTTAAAAATTTTGGATTGAAAATGATGTGAATTCTTTTTGTGAATTTGACTTAATTCTCATTCTTCTTAATCTTCTTGCTTTTCCATCAAATTAATGCTTTAGAGTTGTATTCCATAAGTGTATTGTGAAGAAAGGTCTTATGTGTTTTTTTTTTCTCTTCAATATATAGTTACTTGTCATTAACAATTAATAGTATTAAATAAAATTAATGCATAGTAAAAACGAAAAAAAGACACTAGATTGAGAGAGGCAATTTTAATACTTTTATAAAACCCGTAGTATTAAAAAGTAATGTAATAAAGTAAAATCTTTGAAGAATTTTTACCATACAAATTACAGAAGAAGTAAAAACACTTAGTTAAATATTTACATTCACTAAATGGCTAACTAGATATTCAGTTTCAAGTTTTAATTTCTTCATTTTTTTTCACATATATATGGCCTGTTGTGACTACAAGTATCACCTAGTATGTAACTTTGGTGTTATATTTAAGACCTTCTAGTGACATGAAAGAGGGCGGTGCTGTAACAAATAGTTATTGAATTAAATTCCACTAAAGCTAAATAGATTAGCCAATAGGTTTCTGTGTCTTGGACAAAGGCAAACAAAAAAAAAAATCAGAAAATAACATGTCATTTTCTTTATTAATAAGAATTCAATAAATAAAATTATTGTTTACTTGCCAATTCTTTCACGGCTATAGAACTTTCAAAGTGCATGCACACGAATGGGGTGGTTAATTTGTTGAGGTCACATCATATATTATCTTGCTACAGCTGGAACCTGTTCTCTAAAAAATTACCTTTTCTTTTCCCATATAAATAGTGAGAGCTAGGATCAAAGCTTCAGACCCAAAAATTTATCTCTCTGTCACTGTCTCTTTGTCTTGCTTAGAACATTGTTTTGCTTGTGAAAGTTGCAGGTAAGTGATGAGCTATGGCCCTCACCAGAAAAACAGTGGTCATGGCTATTTTCTGCTTCATCCTTATGCAAGAGGTAACGTGGTTCATTCAAGATCTGTTGTTCATCGTAATATCTATTTATCTATTCATCATCAGATCTTAACTGGCCATTATATTTTCCGCCACCTCTTTCTTTTCTTTAAACAAAAATCTTACCAAAAAACAGGCAAAACCAGCCCAAAAACATGTCCAAAATTTTGCAAACACCAATATTTTGTTATAACATATAATATAAACATAAACAATGTTCTCCTAACTATAAGCCATTCCTGCTTCACATAACACATGAAAAAGAAAAACAAAATTCAAATTTTCACTATAAAAATTAAATTACTTATAAAATTTGATTGACGGAACTTTATATATCGATAAAATATCATTATCGACAAAATTTTATCGACGAAACTTTATTCATCGATAAAATATCATTATTAACGATTTTATAGACGAATAACATCTATTACTAAATTTATCGACGGATTTATCGATAAATTATCTTAAATTTATTAATAATTACAGATGAACTCAAAAATTCGTTAATAATTACTGACGAATTCACAAATTCATCAATAAATTTATATATAATTAATTTACTGACAAATTTTTAGTATTTTTAATAGATTTATCTCATGAATAATTTTAATTTTTTTTAATATTTTTGATAAAACATGTAGCCTCTAAAGTCTTGTAGAGACAAGTTCCAATCAAATGCATATTTGTTGGAAAAGCCAAATAATTCAATGTTGTCTAATTGCCTAGAAGAACTTTTGAACCTCTTCACTGTAGCAGCAAGCTAAACTCAGATACCTAAAATTCTGACTAATATGAAAAAAACTATTTTGCTATTTTTCAATTATTCTTTCAGTTGGGGATCCACAGTGGAAATAAGCACATGGTCGCTGCCAACAAGATAGGTAAGATTGAGATTCTGTACTGTTATAAGTTTATTTAGTTACTGATGCTATAAAGTATTAGATGGATCAAATAATCCAAAATCTAGTAATTCATCAGTATATATATGATTATGTTAGGGTATTATTTTAGTTTCAAAAAGTAATTGGAAAACAATTAATTGTTTGATAATTATGTGGTAAAATATTGCAGACTGCGATGGGAAGTGCGATTACAGGTGCAGCAAGGCTGGGAGGTACAAAATGTGCAAAAGGGCCTGCAATACTTGCTGTGAGAGATGCAACTGTGTGCCACCAGGCACTTCTGGGAACCGAGACTTGTGCCCTTGCTATGCTACACTCACCACACATGGAGGAAAACTCAAGTGCCCATAAACATGCATTTGATAATATTCTATAGATATATACTATTTCTCACCATGTATGCAGTTAGATAAATATGCAATGTTTTGTTTCAACTAAGGGCGATCCATGGAACAACATATGCTGTGGTCAGAAAATGGATACACCCATCCTCTAACCTAAAGTCATGTATTGAAATAGAATTTCTTTGTTTTCAAGTTAAATTTCTAAAATTTTGCATTCTATATTTTGTAAGAGAACTTCTCTACCGATTATTCATCATGGTTATGGTTTATTACATGATCAAAGTGGCATTCCCATAATTCAAATTTTAGATGATTTGATTAAAGGACATGAGTCCTTTTGTCCCAACCAATATTACAACAAAACCTTTTTACATTGGTTCATTTAAACATTTTACATTAGTTATCAAATAAATTAAGATGTCACTGTGTGTACATGCCACCAACATAGAAAATGAGAAGTTTTATACATTAATTATCAATCACCATAAAAGTGGTATTCGATTAATTAAAAGTGGTATTCAATTAATTATAGGAATTAATGGATATAGAATGCAATTAATTATAGGAATTAATGGATATAGAATGCACCAATTCACATTAGTTAGAAGATTCTACATAAACTATGGATAAAAATGATGTAAAATGTTGAAGAAGTTAAATTTGTTAAAGATTAAATAAAAGTTTATTGCTTAACATCAAAATTTGTATTAGAAACATAACGTACGTTATTAATATCATTTTTATTTTTGTCAGTTTTCACTAAAAAAACAAAAATTATCGACGAGACAAATTCATCGGTAAATTTGTCAGTAATTATCGACGAATTCAGAAATTCTTCGATAAAATCATCGATAATGATATTTTACATATGGATAAAGTTCTATCGATAAAATTTCATCAGTAATTTAACTTTTTCTTATAGTGTTTGTTTTTTGTTTAAAATAACGATTTTAAGTTAGCTAAATAAAAGTTGTCCTTTCTACTGTAGAGACTCTCTTATTTATAAAATTTGTTTATTAACTAAAAAATTGTATTATGATACCAAATACTCAACTTCTTATTATATAAATAATGGGTATCATGATGAATTCAGTTACTAAAAATTCATTTCTCCAATATATAATGAATTATTTTTTATTTTATAATTTTTTGTCACATCATGTGACTTGTTTGATTAAAAATATCCTGTTGGCTCAAGATAGTTCACAAGTTCTCTAACTTGGAATCACATAGGATTTGAGGCTTCTTAGCGCTAACCATAGGAGCTTCTACAAACAATTTTAAAAGTGAGTCATAATCAAATTTATAACTTATTGGAGGAAGATGAACTCGTTTTAGACAAGTCTTTCTTCCATGCAAAATAACATATAAACTTTTGGCTTGCATATCGATGAGAAAGGATAAGGAGAATTCTTGAGTGGAGGAAAGGAAGACAAAACAATATCAAGAACTTCAATAGAAGTTTAAGTGTGCCAAAGAAATATTGATAAAAATATATAAAATGTTAAAGAAATTAATTTTGTTAAAGAATAAATGAAGTTTATCACTGATATCAAAATCTTTATTAGAAGCATAATGCACTGTGACAATGTCATTTTTGCTTTTGCCATTTATTTTGTTCTGATTTAAAATAGTGATTTTAAGCTAGTTAAATAAAAGTTATTTTCTCTATTGTGGAGATTCTCTCAATCATAAAATTTGTTTCTTAACTAAAAAATAGTATTTTGGTACTAAATATTTAAATTCTCATTATATGAATAATGGGTATTAAAGTAAATATTCAATTACTAAAACCTCATTTTTCAAGTATATAATGAATTATTTTTTATTTCATAATTTTATAAGTTGTTGCCACGTCATGTAACTTGTTTGATTAAAGTCACTCCCTTATTCAAGACGGTTCAAAAGCCCTCTAATCTCGAATCGAATAAGCTTTGAGGCTTCTTGGCGCCAACCATAGGAGCTTCTACAAACAATTTTAAAAGTGAGTCATAATCAAATTTATAATTTGTTGAAGGAAGATGCACTCGTTTAAGACAAGGAAAGTCTCTCTTCCTTGCAAGACGATATACAAAGTTTTGACTTACATATCGATGAGAAAGGCTAAGGAGAATTCTTGAGTGGAGGAAAGAAAAACAAAACAATGTTAAGAACTTCAAGAGAAGTTTGAGCGTGCCAAAGCTGACCTTGCTAAAGTTAAACAACTTCGTGCAAGTTAACATGTTCATATCAAATCACTATAATTTTTCATTTAGTTAGTCACTTTTATTTTAAGCTTAGAATTTTGTCAGCCTCATTTGTTGAACACTTATTGTTAGAAATTTGTTCAGAATAAAGTGACTAATACCAATTTTGACTCTTAAATTAGAAGTAAATAAAGTAATCTTTCAGGTAATAAGAATAATCTTTTCATGAATCAAACTATCATAAGATTTGTTATAGTTAAAAAAAATCATTTATTTAAAAATCTACCCTTGGGGTGAAGCAAAAATGGTTGTTTAGAAAATTTTGGAGCTAAGTGTAAGCGTGACTAATTCTAGAGTGTATTGATGGGATTTTGTGGACATGTTTTTGCATATTTAATTTAAAGCAAATGCTGATATACTTGTAAGTGTTTAGAATAGTAATTTTAGTAATGTAGTAATGGGTTGGATGTGATTAAAACATTATAAGCATGAATAATACAAAGAAATAAGAATACATGCATGTTTAGATTCATAAAACATTTTAAAAGTAGGAAAAAAATTTATACTATATATTGCTTACAATAATGTTAGTGTCTCTGTAATAATAATACTTACAATAAAGTTATTACTTTTTCTTAATATCACAACTTCACTAAGAAAGTCAACATACTAATCTCATGTTATGAATATAAAAAGTATAAAAAATAAATAAAACTTGTATATTTCTTTTGTAATATTGGAATATCTTGCATTTTACACTAATGTAGTGATCATATGTAATACGAATTTTTGACTAACTATCTTTATTAGTGCTTATATTAAGATTTAATGATGTTATCTTCCAAACTAGATAGGAATCTGATGGGGATGGTTCTAGGGCGACTTCCTAAATCCTAAATTCTGATGTAAAATGTTGAAGAAATTAAATTTGTTAAAGAATAAATGAAGCTTGTCACTAACATCAAATATTTTTTTAGAAGCCTTATGCACATTTTTACTATCATTCTAGCTTTTGTATTTTTTATTTTGTTCTTGTTTAAAGTAGTAATTTTAAGCCAACCAAATAAAATTTGTCCTCTTTGTGGTGGAGATTCTCTCATTTATAAAATTTGTTTCTTAATTAAAAATCATATCTTGGTTCCACTCAACTTCTCATTATTCAAATAATAGATATCAGACTGAATATTCGATTACTAAAAAATCATCCCCCCAATATGCAATGAGTTATCTTTTATTTAATAATTTTATAAGTTATTGTCACGTTATGTGACTTGTTTGATTAAAGACACCCTCTAGGCTCAAGACAGGTCACAAGCCCCAGCCTCGAATCTAATAGGCTTTAGAGCTTATTGGGGCCAACCATAGGAACTTCTACAAGAAATTTTAAAAGTGGGCCATAATCAAATGTACAACTTGTGAGAGGAAGATGCACTTGTTTTAGACAAGGAAAGCCTTCCTTCCTCCCAAGACGACATATAAAGTTTTGGCTTGTATATCCATGAGAAATGTCAAGGAGAATTCTTGAATGGAGGATAGAAAGACAATGTCAAGAACTTCAAGAGAAGTTTGAACATGCCAAAGTTGATCTTGCTAAAGTTAAGCAACTCTGTGCAAGTTAACAAGTCAACATGTTCATATCAAAATCATTATAAGTTTCCATTTAGTTAGTTACTTTTATTTTGAGCTTAGAATTTTACCATCCTCATTAACAAACATTTATATTTCTAAATATTCAATATTCTTTCTTGCCATTTTATTCTATCAATATTAATATTGAAACAATTTGAAAAGTTTACTTACTAAACGTGTTATATACCTATTATTAGAAATTTGTTGAGAAAAAGATGAACTATACCAATTTTGACTCTTAAATTAGAAATAAATAAAACAATCTTCTAGTAAGAATAATCTTTTTATGAATCAAATTATCATAAGATTTGTTATAGTTACCAAAAAATATTTATTTAAAAATGTACTCATATTTAAAAATATATTCTTGAGATGAAGTAAAAATAGTTGTTTAGAAAATTTTGGAATTAAGTCTGAAGTGTAAGCTTAACTAATTCTTAAGTATATTGATTAGATTTTGTGAACATGTTTTTCTTGCATATTTAATTTTGAAACAAATGTTAATATATTTATAAGTGTTTAGAATAATAGTTTCAATAATGTATTTAAAATATTAGAAACATGAACAATACAAATAAATAAGAATACATGCATGTTTGGATTCATAACCATTTTAGAAATAGAAAAAAAAAATTATTAAAGAATAAACGAAGCTTATCGCTAATATAAAATTTTTATTAGAAAGTTAGATTTTAATTACACAAATATGATATATAAATATAGTACATTCCATCAAAGAATTACTGATACAAGAGGTGAATCGCATATTACACATAACAAGTATTTTAAAAAATTTATTAACGAAAAAAAAAACTTTTTTTTTTCTTTTACTAATATTTCACACATAACAAATATTTCTTAACACACTTCTACTTTTGTTTTCTTGCCATTTATTTATGAGTACACATTTAAAAAAAGTTTAGAAAAATAAGTGCAGAAAACGGTAAAATAGAAGAGTAATGCTTGATTCGTTGTTTCTCTGCAATCTTTCACTTCAGAGTTCTGATAATTCATATACAGATTTTTGGTGCGAATCGGTGAATTCCAAAAATGGGTGACAGAAGAAAGAAGAAGCGTCGTCTACAGGACTCATCCACCTCATCCTATTCGTCGTCGTCGGACTCTGACCGCTCCTCGCGGCGGCGGCGGCGGCGACGAGAGAAGGAGCGGCGCAGAAAGAGCGAGGAGAAGGAGGAGCGAAGGAGAAAGAGGAGAGACAGAGAGAGGAAAAAGAGGAAGAGGCTCCATGATTCCGATGACTCCTCCGACTCTTCGGAGGACGAAGACAAACAACCTAGGGTTCTGCCTGAAACTGTGATAACCGAAATGATGAGAGAGTTCCCCAACGTCGGCAACGATTTGAAGCAGGTTTCACTTTCATTTCTGTTCCCATACTTTGCCAATTTCATTGATAGTGTTTTTTTTTTTGTAAGCACTAGATTAGTGTTTTGAATTGAAATTGGTTATATTATATTGCATATTTCACAATATATGCTTGATTCTTACTGGTCTTGTTGTTGTTGTGGTTGTGTTTAGCTTTTGCAAATGATTGATGATGGACAAGCTGTGGACATAAAGGGTATATCAGAACGATCTTTGGCGAAGCATTTGAACAAGCTGTTTCTTTCATTAAACCTTAAGGAGAACGGAGATAGGGTTTTCTTGCTGCCTTCTAAAGGTCGCTCTACTTTGGATGTTCTTGGCCCTATCATTCACTCCTATTCAAATCCCATAAATGAGCAGGCTGAGGCTTCTGCCCCGGTGCCTGAATCCAGTTCAGTTCCAGTGGATGTTGGAAAGGAACAGATGGTGGATGACCATGTGCTTGGATCTCCAGATGATCATTCTGTTGGTCCTAGGAAAAGGTGACAATTCTTTTTGTCATTTTGCTGACATTATTTATTTATTTATTTGAAGTTATTGCTTACCTTTCTGTGCAGGATGATTGGCCCTGCAATGCCATCAGCTGAATTACTGGCTGCGGCTGCCAAATTAACAGAGGCGCAGACTGAGCTCAGGTGCCAACCCATTTAAGTTCCTATTGATTCTGTTTCCTGGCTCAATTGAGTCAATTTACATCTGATGATGGTGGGTGATTTTAAATGCTAATGTCTTTAGAGAGGCCGAATTGGATGATGATAGTGAACTATTTATTGGACCTGCACCACCAGCTATGGTTTCTGAAGCAGAATCAGCTAATGAAGCAGAACGTTTTGAAGAGGTATTTAATCCCAGTAGTCATTAATCAGGATTTTATTTTCTTTCTTCAACTATTAAAATAAAATACTTAGATTTAACGATTGATATATGATATATTGGTATTCCACTTATAAGATTGGATTTTATTTGGGGAACATGAGAAATAACTTCTTCAATTTGGTGGCATATGCATTCTACAGTCTCCTTAGGTTATTATGTATTGTAGATTCCTTCAGCAAACTGAACAATCTGTCATCTGAATTTGACAAGTCATTAATGTTTGCTGTATTTGAACTTCTGGATTAATCTTTATCTGTCTGCTTTGTTATGGGATAAAGATAGTTTGGTTTTCTCTGATCATTGAGTGTCTAGGGAAGCTCCAGTTGTTCATCTCTCAAATTTTTTTGGGGGTGGTGTTGGTGGTAGTTTGGCTCTTTGAACGCAGGAATCTTTATATTTTTCCATTTAATCTTTTTGATTTTTACAATTGGTTATATCTGTTTTGTAATATCTATATGATTAAGAGAAACTCTTTAATTCTCAGATTACTTGTTACTTAATTTCTGAATTAAATTTTGGATATTTATTTCTAATTGAATGTTGAGGCACACGTTATTGTCTGTTTATTTCTCAGGTGACCAGAATAATGGAAGTTGAGGCTGATAGCCCTTATGATGTTCTAGGAGTCAATCATAATATGTCCAATGAAAATGTAAAGAAAAGGTAAGTTCTCTTATGTGGTTTTTTAATTGAGCAAAGCAGTAACAATTTGTGGTTAATTTTGTGTTTGAATTAATTATTTTAAAAACTGATTCAACTGTGTTACTCCCCGCACCCTAAACAGAATTAGTTAGAAAATGGATATTGTCTGAATGATTATTCAGTACTACTGTGCTGCCTTAGTGCTCCAAAGAAGTCATTGAGTTCTTTTGTAAATTATCATGATCCAAATCATTGTATAATTGTTTATCATGTTAAAAACAAAATGTGGACTATAACAGTCTGTTCTGAACTCAAACATAAGCATGTGCTCAAGGCATCTATATCTATACTGGGAACTAAAAAGGAGGCATTTTATATCTATGCTGGGAACTAAAAGGGAAATGTCTCTAAAATATATGAAGTTCTATATTCTATACAATAATAACAAAAAGAAAAAAATCCAAACTTTGGTCCATCAAATGACTACATATGGTCAAGATCATTTGGTTGTCTAATGTTGTCTTGATTAATGCCATTTAGGTACTGGAAGATATCACTATTGGTTCATCCAGATAAATGCTCTCATCCACAAGCCCACCAGGCTTTCATTAAGTTAAATAAAGCTTTCAAAGAGTTACAAGATCCAGAAAAGGTGAGCCTGGTAGATGGATGGTTTATTATAGAAGTTATCGGTTCTTTTTATGCTATATGCTTGCAGCTCTTTATTTTTAAGACGTACCCTTGGTTAATTGTTTTACCTATATATGGGATTTTCTTTTGCCTTTTTATTTTATTGGTTGATTGTTTCATTAGTTATGAGTAAAAGATATTAGTTTTTTTAAACTTATACAGAAAATATAGAACAAAGCCCTTTCTTAAAGAAAAGATAGGATGTGAATTGGGCAATAGTTATCTATCTATCCTCAACTAAAGACAACAATCCTTCTTGAGTTGGGTAGTGGGAACACTATGAGAGGCAGAGTTCTTGGCAATTTGGGTTTATTTTATTTACAATTGATTTTGATTTGAGTTCAGAGCCTCAGCTGTGATTTGAGGGAATTTATTTCCTCTGTTTGGATACAGCAACAGGGAAGCACTTGTTTATTTTCAGCTAAGAAAAATAGTGATAAGCTCTTTTTGCGCTTTAAGGTCCCCAGATCTGTCAAAAATCATTTGGTGTTTAAAAAATTTATCTGAAGCAGAATTGTCAGTTCAAGAAACTTGAATAGTGAATAATTTAGTGTGACTTGGCTGAAGTCATTTTAAAAAGCAAAAGTTGTTAGCAATTTCTTGCATTTGACCTACGATATTGCTGACATTCATGAGTTGTGTTGCTAGTGAATAAGCAATCATTGGTGGCTGATTAGGTATGTTTGGATTGTCTTGTCCTAGGGTCAATAGTATCTTTTACGCTGGTTTTGAGAAAATTTATTTAAAAGAGTAATATATCCCCCAAAAGAAGCTAGAACAAACAAACTTTCCCACAAGTGAGATGAATTAGTGGTTTCACATGAAACTTGGTAATTATATAAATTTCAGCACTGGCCTTTTAATTTATTTCTTGTATCTTTAACTTTTCCTTCGGTTTTTCCCAATAGAATTTTGTTTATTAAGAATGCTGTTTCGTTTTGGCATGTATTCTTTTTCTAAAGAGATTCTTTGTTCTCACATTTGGCATATGATAGTTTACATATTTTTGTAATATATTTGAATTCTTTTTATTAACAAGATGATGTTGTGTGCTTTTTTTGCAGCGGAAAGCAATGGATGAGAAAATCAAACTCAAGCAAGAACAAGAGGAATTGAAGGTAATTTGAACTTTATTTGTCTGGCTATAATATTAGTGACTGGAGCCCTAATATCATCGTGTGACTGCAGGCTGAACTTAAAACCATGCGTGAGGCTGCGCTATGGAGAAGATCTCAAGGTGAGTTCCACATTATAGAGAGGGTTCTTGTCTAGTTTCTGCAGGTCAATTTTCTGAGGTAAAAATTTGGAAGGAGGATGAGGGAATTGAAAAGGTTATGTTGTGTTAGATATAATTGTAACAACAATCGCCCAAGTAAAACAAGGAAAGGTGGTGGGAAGGGACGTGGAGGAAAATATAGAGCAAAATGAAAATGTGTTTACTTCATTAGAGCTTAATGGTGGGAACTACATTTTCTTACGTTCAGAAAGCATATTATCATTTTATATGTAAGCTGAAGAAAAATATTTAATATTTTTTCATTTAAAATGAAGTGGAGGAGAAAATTTGTTGGTTGTTTCAACCTTTAAGTAATACCTCGTGTTCTAGTTTTACTGTACATAATGATTAAAATCATTTTAGAGGCCTCTTTTATTCTTATTTTCTTCTTAAGTGCTATGATCTAGCATATCACTGGGAGAAGGTACTGTACTGATATATTCCAATAAACCAACATAAAGTATTAGTGCCAGTTGATTTGGTGATAGTGTGCATAATTTGTAGTATTTGGGATGTACTTTTGCCTCTTGTTGGTCTTGTAACTGTTTAGGTTGGAAAATTGGTCTCTAATCCTCTTGGTTTCATTTTGAGTAGTCACCATGGCGGTACCCACACACCGCCTGGTCCCCCACCCCACATACATGTCTTTCTTGGAAGGAAAGGGCATGTAGTTGGGTACTATGCGAACTGTTATCTTATTGCTAGGAATTCTTTGGCAGGTATTTCCATGGAGGGTGATGAAGAACTTCTGGCACAGACAGAGGTTAAAGTGGAGCCAAAAAGGGATGAGTGGATGACAACACTGCCTCCAGAAAGGAAAGTAAGTCCCGTCAATCATTTGATATTGGACACTTGTGCAAGCTACACAAGTGCAATAGGACACCCGTTGAGAAAATATAATCCATTTATATAATATAATGCAGAGTAACATTGAAATGTGGTTTAATTATGATTGTGATATAATGATATAATATTGAGTCACTTTAGCTCTCTATATAAATGATCTAGGATATATTTTGGCAGGGTTTGTAATTTGTAGATACCAGCTAGAAATTGTAAACTTGCTTGGATTATGTTATATTTGGGTGTAGTGTTTATATTTGGTTTTCTTAATTGTTTGAGGTTATTCGTAGTAGGACACGTCTTAATCCTTGAAATGAATTTCAAAGCATTTAATGGAACTGTAGTGCCCTTTTCTTTGGGTCATGTACTACCTAAAGAATTAGGTCTTGTATGAACACGTAGGGTTATGTTTTTTATAGATACGAATCATACAAAATATATGGGCTAAGTCCATTACATCTAACACTCTCTTCAAGCTGGTGCATATAAATCATACGTTTCAAGCTGGTGCATATAAATCATACGTTTCAAGCTTGTTTCAAATATAATCAATTCTAGGTCTCATCAAAAATTGAGTGAAAATATCTGCTAATTGATCATTCAAATTAACAAACTCGTTCTTGATGTTCCCAAATACAATCTTTTTCTGAATAAAATCACAATCAATCTCGATATGTTTGATCATTTAATGAAAGATGAGATTTAAGCTTTAGAGCAAGTTATTTAATCAAGAATTCAGTTATTTTACTAAAAACATACTTATTGAAATATCTGTGTTTCAGCCTGGTGGTGTGACTATGCAGTCAACCAAATTTAGTCGGGGCCCAAAGGAAGGAAGAGGTGATACTAGTGTTTGGACAGACACCCCTTTGGATAGGGCCCAGAAAGCAAAGATGAAGTATGTATCTTCCATTCTATTCTAGAATGCTTTGGTTGGTTAATTTCTCTTTCCTGCAACCTGGATAGTCCACTCCATGAAATCAAGAACCTAATAATCAAAAGGATATTTGTATGACAGTTATTTGGAGGCATACAATGAAGCTACTGCACTAGCTTCAAATGACGAGGATAAGAAAAAGGCCACTGAGGATGCAGACTTGGTGGACAAATACAATAAAGCTAAACGGTCAAAAACATTGGTGCAGAAACATCAAGAAGAGGTTGCTAACAAATCTAAGAAAAAGTCCAAGCAAGTGAAGCAACACCCAGGGAAGGAAGAGTGGGTAGGTCAACATCCATGGAAGCCATGGGACCGTGAAAAGGATCTGACAGCTGGAAGGAAAAGTGTAAATTTTGATTCAGAAAGCATGACTAAGGATTTATCTTCAAGGTTTTCTTCTGGAAACTTTCAGCGGAACTTCCTTTGATTTGACCGAGTTCGAGTTTCGTTTGCTGACCTCTTCCAGTGTGCTTCTTTGAGAAACTGTATTTTTCTTTTTCCTGATGGTTAGTTTTTCTGTCATTTTACACCAAGTATATTATTTCGATTTTCTTTTCTTGATCAACTTTATCATAGGTTAACCGATTCTCTTTTCTACAAATGCATGCAGTAGCCAGTAGGTGCTGATTACAGTCATGTGCTTCAAATGCTACGGAGAATTCTAATTATGCAATTGCATCACTGGCGAATTTATCTGAAGGAGTTTGTATAATAAATGGCCCTCCGTATTTTTCTAACAGTGTATATTAATTATCTATCAAGCATGCTTATCCGAAGCATCTCTGTTTGTGGCACGTGTAGTTATAGCTTGAGCAATAGTGGAGCTCATCCAAGTTACATTAGCAGTGCCATCTTTTGAAAAGGAGGTTTTATCATGGCTATGACACTAATAGTTTTTATGTTTTCCTTTTTTTAATCTTCTACTTGAAGCTTTACAATTTTCATTTTTTTTACTCAAATAATCAGTTGCTTGAAGGATACTCTGAATAAGATTACTGGAATGATACGAGAACTCATTCTGATCAAATTCATTTTTTATATGAATCGAGGTTAATTTTTAGGAGACTATGTATTTTTTTTTTTTAATTTATGTAACATTTATGCATCAATTGGTAAGCTTTGTGCATAAAATGATTTAAATAGGCTAGTGAATTCAATTTGAGAGATTTTTAAACTATCACATATACAATATGAAAACTCTAAATAAACGTGTGTTATGCGCATTATTTAAAATGCCGTCTTGGATTATGAATCACCTCAATCACCAGCTTCACGGAGGCAACTTCTATTTTCAAATAGGAACTATTTTGGAATGAAATCTTAAAAGAGATCGAATTGGTGCGACTCTTGGAATGAATACGTGTCTAATACAAAAAAAATTAGTGCTTAAAAGCTCTTAATTAATATTGTCACCATTTGTACACTTCAATAATAACAAAAAAAGCTCTGACCTGTATTTTATACCTGACATCCATAAATTTCCTGCATCTCCTTATACCTTGTCAAAATTTCACACCCATAAAAGCTACGTTACTCCTTGAACGTCCATTCTTCATTTCAATATATTGTAACTATTCTATTTAAATTATTACTAAGTTGAATGTTAAAATTTTTGGAAATGATGTCACTTTCATTATTACAAGCACAGTAACAATTCATTGAAAAAGTCTACTAGTGCCAGATTGGCCTTCATATTTACCTCCATCACTATTTCAGATCACTATTTCAGGTATCTCTAAAAGTAACAAGAGTCTTTACCGATTGGTAATTGCACTATAAATGAATTGAAAAAAAAAAAAAAAAAACAAGAAAAATGCATAGCATATCAAAATTTTTAAAATATATAATAAAATTCTAACTATTAAAAGTGACACATTCATATACTAAGTATTTGTAAGCCCTTAATATTGAACTTGTAGAACTTAAAGCTCGATTCATTTAAGTTTTCAATGAATTGGTGAAGCAAGGAGGATGAAATCCAAAAGTGTTTGACAAAATTTTGTCTTGTATAAAAAGGGGAGGTTTTCATAAAAAACAAAATGTTAGCTATCGCGGTGTGACGTGCCAAAAATCGTGAAAGCTATAGAAAAGAAAAAGTTGGAAGTAAGTCTAAAAAATTGATGCGATGATGATTAAGATTACCTAACCTGGGATGATGGTAGCGATTCAGATTTATAATCCATTTTTCTTTTTCTCTCATCAAACCTTTGCTACATAATTCCAATCACACATGCTACAACTCACTCCATCCAATTTTATTTGTTAACTATTTGTCAAAAACAAGTTCCACTTCAAGCCATTTAAAACACAATATTTTCTTTTCTAAAATGGATTTAAAATACTCACCATCCTTGCTTCAAGGTGAATTGAGTTACAAAATAAAAAATTTAAAAATCTTAATTAATTGATATTATATTGTGAAAAAATTACATTAAGATTTACTTTTGTTGTCAATTAAATTTGTGTATACAAGAACTAAAAGAAAAAGAAAGAGAATTCTCTTTTCTCTAATTTTAATTGTAAAGTGAGCTAGCTGATTATGACGGTCAAGTTCACGGGTTGAATTCATAGTACCATCTTTAATCTAAAAACACTACATTTTGTTTATTCATATATAAATTGAGAAAAAGTATTATTTAATTTTGGCATTATGTTGTTTATCTGTTTACTAGAAAAGCTATTAATAAGTCTAAATTTTTCAAGATATTTTTAATATAGTTTTCGTTACATATAATTCAAAAGGCTTGATATATGGGGAAGTTAAGTAAAACTCAAAACTGGTTCACAACTGAGATCAAATTAAAATAAATGTTAGGTACAGTATGTAATTGTCAATAGTATCATCTCTACTAAAAGTATAAAATCGGTTATTGAAATGTTAATTTTTGCTATCAATGTAAGGTTGATGTGCCATTTAAGGTGGAAAGCAATTACTGAGGTAAATGTAAGAATTAGTTAATTTTGATTAGAAAGTAATATTACTATACCTATAATATTGTGTTTTAGTTTTGTCTATGAATTAACTGTGAATTCTTGCAATACAAAATTTTTACCTTGGCAAAAATAATATGTAAATGTCTAAGCTTTGCATTGGGTTTTTTTTTTTTTTTTTTTTTTTTTTTAAAAATTATATTTTATTTTTTTTATTTTTAATTTGTTTTTTTTTTTTTTTTTTTTCTCCTTTTAGAAATGCAAACTGAAAAGAAAATTTAGGTTTACTTGAAAAAAAAATCCTTCAAAACACTTAATAAGAAGAAACAATAAAATAAGTTTTTTATCAGTTAAAATTAACTTATTCATAAGTTAATTTATAGAAATATTTCCTATTATATATCTTATCTAAAATTTATAGAAATATTTCCTATTATATATCTTATCTAAAATCTGATTTTTAATTTGTATATACATTAATTTTATTTTATGGAAAAATACTTGGGTAGAAGTTTCCTCGGAAAAAAACTTTCTTTGATTAATGTAAAGGGCAAGTGTTTTGTCATTGGTTTGTCACCAATTGAAAGTAACATAATAGAACATAATTCAGGTAGAGCTTGGTGGCCATACAGCAATCCAAAATGGAAATAAAATATTTCTCAAGCTATTTATTAAATACATTTTTATGTATACAACATGTATCTTTTACTCTAAACAATTTTCTTTACTTCAATTGAGTAGCACTATTGTGAACAACAAAATTCCCCTTTCAAATATTTCAATAAAGTACATTAATTCTTAAATTCGAATTCAGAATTGGTTAAACTAAAGCAATCTTGATCAGTTAATTCATATTTATAATCAAGATATATAGAACAAACTTTACTGGAATAAAATAATTTTATACTAAATAATCTACAAAGAAGCTTTTTAAGTCTAAGGAATAATTTTTTATTATATTAGGAAAATATGATATACTTTGTTTATTCAACATTTTAGCAACACTAAACACAATTTTGAGCAATGATTAATCTATATCAGTATAAATAAATAAAAAAATACACTAAAAGACAAAAGGAATAATGAGCAGAACTAATGATGAATTGATGTATTGAGACAATCTTAGGAGAAATTTATAAAGGGAGACAAGTTGGGTTGCGACACAAGGCATGTCATTATCAAACTTGGGTTAAGCTTGAAATTTGGTGTGTAGAAGGTTTGCTGTTAAAGAGGAACACGTAGTGTAACCAAGAAAATAAAATGAAAGCAAAAGCAGAGAGAGAGAGAGAGAGAGAGAAAGATAAGATAATCCAATATATAATGAGAAGAGTTGAAAATGTATGCTTTGTAAATACATTTAATGTCGATGTGGGACTCAGCAGCCCAACCTCCTCTGCAGTCCCACAAACCGCCCCAAATGCTTCTCTCAACTTGCTTCATTTGCACTATTTCTTTGTTTGATGAAGCAACCCCACCACACCCTTTATCAAAATCATGAGAATTGCATTCTAATGTAGTAGGCTCCATCATCCCCCATTTCACCTTCCAATGCTTTCTTTTCTGCGGCTGCTTTCTCAACAATCCTTTCCCCTCCTTAGCTTCATTCAAACAGACCCCAAATAGTTGTCCACAAAGGTTTGCCTCCCTACTACTACTCTCAAACAAGAAAGACAAGGAATCATTCTCTTTCTTCAGTTTAAAAGCACATCAGAAAAAAGTATTAGCTACTTAGCTTTGTGTTTCTCTTTTTACTTTTAATTTCTTGCAACAATTCTTCTCTTTTTGTAACATGCTCTTAAATTTCAAATTTATTAGTACTATATATCTTGATATCATATGATATCATATACCAAAGTTCTCAATATCATGCACAACTAAACTTAAGTACTATATGTTGAGAAACTATTTTATATATGTGACAGTTCTAATTAATGCCAACCCCATGTTTTGGAGATTACAATCATACCAAGTATTTGCAGCATCATTGCCAACATGATATTTTTACCCGAAATAAGCAATGTCAAGCAAAATGAATAAAGTCAAATTGAGTTGAAGGAAGGTTATTGCTAGTTCCTATTTAGACCACTCTGGTGACATATCACTGGTCACTGGTGCCGTCTGGTCACCATAGACACAACTTAGTTACCGGCCATGATAATGACAAATTGATGATCAATCTCACTTACTACAGATTTTGACTTAAACCTCATTTTTTGTTTACTGGCTGAAGTTGACTAAATATGAACATGGATGGGGTTTTAATTATTATCATTCCACCCTTTTGACCTGAGGTTAGAACTTTGTGGTTACTGAGATAAAAATTAATGTCTCATCTTTGGTGTGACTTTAATTACACCTAGCTGGCTTACTACAACAAAAATTGAAGAGGGACAAACTGAAGCTCTTAAATTTAGTGTGAACAGTACGTTACATGCTTTTGGCCACAATATATGACTGAATTTATTGCAGGAATCCTTATGTCTATGAAAAAGTGGAAGAGAGAAATAACAAAAGGGAAAACGTAAGATTTTTTCTGTTGTTACACTACATATAATGAATAAAATCAGGGAACAGGATACATACATATCACAATGATTATCCCTTCTTCCTTATGTTGCATGCTAAAATAATAATGGGCCTTTTCTCTCTCAACCAATGAACTGTGTATCTTGTTCACACGCAAGTCTCATGGTGCTTGCACTGAAAACTAGATTCCGGATTTTTTTCCTTTTCCCTTCTCCCCAACTCGAAATTATAACTGTACTCATTAAACCAAAATATATCTAGTGGTGGACCTGGTGGACACATGTTGGTCATCTTGTTGATAATTGCTTTTGCAAAATACCCTTCAGAGATTGAGATGGCTACAATCATCATAATCCACAAGAGACAATATAAACTATAATTTCTAAGACATACATATGAATATATGATCATATGGCATGGAATTATATTGCTTTTTTTCTGACAAAAGCCTGACCTAGAATGCTTGTTATGAAATTGAGAATTTAACTCCACAGGCACAACTTGATCTTTACCATGGACTTGAAATTTACAAACAGATATATAATATATATAAAAGGTCATGTATTGGTAGAAAAAACATAATAGTCATGCACATGTAGTGTCTGCATCATAGTATTTCAGCAAGGTTTGTCTAACAAGCTTCATCTGGAAGAAGAAATGTTTACATATAGACCAATGGTTGCCCCACCCCAATTGTAGAGTCTGTACTCGAAGCAATTGGTGTAGCTAGCAGAGGTACTTTCTGATGGTGAGGTGTGGAGGGCAAAGGTCACTTTCAGACAGTTTAAGTTAATCAACAACAAGAACAGTATCTAGCATAAGATCCGCAGATGTTAAGCTCCACCACACGCGCCCATAATAATAATGACATTTGTTTTGCTCCTCTTGATTATTAATTGTCTAACATAATTACTCTTTTTGTTCACTTGCTGCTACCTCAGTACTAATTGACTCAATCCTTGCCTATCTGAAATAATTAAAGACAAAAATAGAATTTCAACCCCATTTAGCATTAGTTCTTAATCAAAGATTGGCTACTTGATAGATGCACCCCCTACCTTAAAAAAAGATTAATACTTCAGCCAATTAGAATTGGAAAATATATCTTGGCCAATAATTACAGCATTAAAATATCATTGAAAACGTAAAGTCGGTAGATCATATCTGTTTGTGATGATTTTTTCAGATTGGATTCATGATTTTCTCTGATCTATGAGAATTGAAACGGGACCCACGGTTTTTTCTTCTATTAGTCTTTTTCTTCTTCTTTGCTCTCGGGGGTGAAACTACAATTGAAGACTAAGTAAAGAAGGTGGTCTAGGTAGTTAAAGCAGTGTTTCATTTGATCTTATAGTTAAAAACTAGTAGAAGGTTGATAGGGTCATAGAAGTTCCTGAACTTTAGATTCATCTTTTGTTTCTTTCGTTGAAAATGGAGCACCGACTATCTAAGAAGATGTGGATAGGTTAATCTTAAAAGAGAAAGACGATCACATTTGAAGATACTGATTTGACAATTATGGAACTGGTAAAAGCTTTTGTGGCAAATAACTTTGATTCCATGTACAACAATTCATATATCTTTAACTTTATTTCTATTGCAGATTAACATGATGTTTACGTCATGTTTAGCGAATGAATGGGTTGTCTGGTGACAGGTCTGTAGATCATGAAAATAATAAAAATAAGAGAAATAGACTTAGTCTAAAGGTGTGTGCCAAGGCATTTTCCATGTCAAAACATTCTCAGTTCTCAAAGTTGTATCCTACGTTGGAGCATTTTCCCACCTCTGCATGACCTTATCACCGTGTTATATTTAGCTCCTTGACTTTATCACTGCCACAAGTAGTGGTTCATGTTACTACTGTATATTTGAGTTAGTGCTATCTCTAGGTTCTTGTTATCACTTGTGTCTACGAATAGTTTACCTTTGACATTTGTCATATATGAAAAGAAGGTGTGACCCAGAATTTTGACCCATATGCAACGTAACATGTAAGTTGCTCTAAATTTTGAACCCACCTAATTTCTTAAATATGTAAGTAAAAGCATAAGCATGGGTAATAAAACAACTGTAGAGAAAACTTTTTTTTTTTTTTTTTACGTTGGAAAAAAAGAACTCATATCTTTAGTATAGTTTGAGTTGATTACGTAGGATTTTAGTCTCTTTAAGTATATATAATTAAAGTCTCAACAAATTTGGTTTACCATAAATGTTCTTCTACCGAAAATCCTCAATTTTTTCATTTTCTACATAAATCTTCTCAAATTGTTTTAAATTTTCATCCAAATAATCAAACTAACCAAACAATTTCACAAAGTATATTTTTTTTTTTCATTTAACCTCTGGCTTTGCATCCCATAAAAATTGTAAAATTTCACTCAAATAATAAAAATGAGTTCATATATTAAATTTATCATGAACTCTATTTGGATCAAAATTATTAAGAATTATATATATATATATATATATATATATATATATATATATATATATATAAAAAATATAAAAAATATAAAAAAAAAAAAAAATATATAAAAATTGTAAAAAAAAATTATATATTTATATAAAAATATAAAATTATTTTTCACAATTAATTTATATTGTCTTTTTCTCTTAAATTTTTCATATTTTTAATATATATATATATATATATATATATATATATATATATATATATATAATTCT
>Ga0099825_1002403_pt1 | contig 24871 bp, 10 predicted proteins | sample SiratroredBW_FD_76838 | JGI IMG/M metagenome (GOLD analysis project Ga0099825, IMG submission 76838) | Root nodule microbial communities of legume samples collected from California, USA - Siratro red BW | ecosystem: Host-associated > Plants > Roots > Nodule | place: USA: California | collected... | reverse complement strand
GGTGAATGGCTTTGGTATTTATAAGAAGAATATGGGTACTGTGCAACCCAAATTTTCAACAAAGTAGGCACCGAAAAATTAGGCACCGAAAAATGCCTTACTTTTGACTTTTAACCAACAATAAGAGTCTTGGATGTTGCACGAGTAAGGGAAACACGTCATGTGGTGCATGGAGTGGATGGTTGGCAAAAAGAATTTGTATTCACCTATATATGCCGGCTAGAATTCGTAACAAATATTAAATAATATATTTAATGAATAAATGTAGATAATAAATATAGAAACATTAATAAATATAAATATATTAAGAATGCTTTCTCATTCCTACGAGATCTTCTTTCTTTTTCGTTCTTATGAGTTTGTGGATCTTCTTTCTTATATGAAAGTATTCTCAAACTTTATTCAAGACATGCTTATGCCGCAAATCATTGACTTTGATACCACTTATTGAAAGAATCGGAGAGAGAAACACTGGAGAGATCTCACAAGAATGAGAAATTAGCCAAACTACATAAAAGAATGACACCACCTCCAACTCAAAACCTTAAGGCATTGAGTTTGTGGGTCTTCTTTCTTATATGTTGCTCAACTTACTCATTTTTACTCAATGTGAAATTTAAACTTATACTTGAATACCTAAAATAATTGTGTTTTTGTTAATAAAGACAATATGGGTATTTGATTCCTTTTGAATTTAGAGACGATGTTTTTAGTAAAAAGTATATAAATAATGACCGTAAATCCATTATAAAAAATCATAAAAATATAGACTTATTAATTAATAATTTATTATTAAATATTTGTACTTAAAGGTATGAATTTAATAATTTTAACTGAATATTTTCAGTTATAAAAGAAATAAATTTAAGATTATAAAATTAACTTATTTATTAGAATACTTTTGGTAATTAAATATTTAAAGGTTAGTTTATTATATATTTACTGAAAAAAAAATAGTTAAAGGAAAGTACTAAAAATTTTGTTTCTTAATTTTATATATGGAAATCACGAAATAAAACGGGGTAAAAGGAGGACGAGAATTTCAACTAGTCAATAGTAGTAGAAAATCTCACTTACTAGAATATATATTATAATATCTAACCTAGGGATACAATTACAAACTACATTTATTGGTGAGACAAATAAGAATGGTTTAAAATTTGATTTTATATATTTATAAATTTTATTTACTTATGAAATTGAAGTTTTTCTAAAAAGTAATTTCTTTTTCAAATTTACACTTTGTAGTGCAATTTATTTGAATTTATTATTTAGAAATACTAAATTCATTTGCACTATAATATCTTATTGTGCAATTTTATTTGGATTATACTTTAAAATCATTTTTAATCTAAGTTTGAATTTTAAGTGATTATTTTTAAATAATTTTATTTAAAATAAAAATGAAAAATGTTTGCGATGTGAAAGAAATCCGTCAATATCTTTTTCACAAATGCCCTACCACTAACGAAATTGTAAGAGATAGATATTTTTTAGTCATGTTGATAGATACTCCTCGTTCCCACCTGACCTTATGTCACTCCTAATTATCTTTATTAGCTTCAAATAAATAAAAATGTTTGTTTTAAGTTTTAGAATAGATTTACTTAATTTTTATATTCATTGCCTTTTCTTTCATGTGTAATTTTAGGTGTAAACAATGATTCTAGCTTAGGTTGTATTGTAATTGAATTAAGCCCAAAAGAGACTAAGGCTGGGATAAAGAAGTGAAAGCAAAGAAAGAGGACTTTTTCTTCCTGCACCTCATAAAATCTTATTTTTTTCAAAAATAACCTTTATTAACTTTTATGCCCGTGGTAAGGGTAGGTGGTTTTAGGGTGACTTCCGGACTAGTTGAATCAGAATAAAACTATATATTTTGGATTATACCTTTTAAAGTTAATTTAAAAGGCTATTTTATATTTTGAAATTAGACTAAATGAGAAGATAATTTTTTAATATGAAATAAACTAATCCAAAAGTTAAAATAAAACATACTTTGAATTGTAAAATTAATTTAAAAGATGTTTCGGGATCTTGGAAATAACTTTCAAAATCTAGAAATAGTTTTCAAAATATGAAAATGATTTTCAGAATCTAAAAATGACTTCTAAAATTTAGAAATAGCTTTCAAATTGTACATTAATCTAAAAATGGCTTTCAGAATTTAGAAATGGCTTTGGAATTGTATATTTCAAAAATATTTTTAAATTATATATTTGAGAATATATTCTTAAATTGTACGATATGGAAGGTATTTTCAAATTATATAATCTGAAAGTCAATTTTTAGATTGTAGAAATTATTTTTCATATTTTATTCAGAAATATCTTTTGAATTGTATAATCCAAAATATCTTTTTACGAAAAATCACTTTTTGGAAATGTAGGATGAAATGCTTGAATGTATTAAGGTCATTTACTAAATTTATTTAACGACACTTTCAGTCTTTTTCATGTTCTCTATGGAGGTGCAGAAAGAAGCAGTCAAGAAAGAGTATTCAACAACCTCTGAAGCCCAATTGGAAACTATAGGATTTTCTGGCTGCTTCTACCTTAATCTCCGTACTTTCTTCTTATAACTTCATAGAAAAATTAAAAATATCATTTTACCATCTTCATTTTTTCGTATAAATTCTAAATTATACAATTCAAAATATAATTTTTTATATTCTAGAATTTAGAATAAAAAAAATTATTCTAAATTATGTAATTCAAAATATAAATTTTTTTCTATTTTATATTATATAATTTAGAATAAAAGAAATTTATACTCTGAATTATATAATTCAAAATGTATTTTGTATTTCGAATGATATAATCTAAAATATAATTTGTTTTATATTAAATTATATAATCTAAAAATACATATGTAATCCAACATACAAATTTTGAAAGAAAACTTTTATATTTTTTTAAATTATGGGGTATACAGAAAGAAAAATATGGAGATAAAGGAAGAAGCCGTGGATTTTCTGTCGAAGACTGCACAAAGCAAGGTCAGAGTAAGCCAAATATGGAGAATGTGAAACATGCTAATTTAAATTTAGAAGCTTTTAAACTTTGAATTTTTCCCTCCTATTTTCTTCGTAGAATTTGGCAACAAAATGACGGGTTCTGAATTACATTTCGTTGTAATTAGTATTTAAATTTGAGGATAACTTACCCTAGTTCTCGTAAAATAATTTTAAAGATCTTGACTCAGATTCCTTTGTGATACATTGAGTGTGAAAAGAACAATTGTCAAAATCTTATTTTGATTCTTATGGAATAAGTGATAAATCAAAGTAAGAGTTTATCAGAAAAAATCATTGGAACAATTTAGACTAAGATAATCATAAAAAGATTTCAGGTTTTATCATCACTTGAGCCTACATCCTATTGATATATGTTACAAATCAAATTTAATTAGAATAATTGCAGAAAAATTATTTTTACTTTCAGTACAAATATATAATAAGATCACATGGCAAGACCACCATCGGCATTACGAACAACTAAAACCGCAATGAGATGTAGGACAGTGTATACACATAAACATACCAACAAAGATTAAGAAAAAGAGGACCATATCATTCTGAATGGATGAAACTTGTTAAAATACGAATTTCTTTCAGTGTACAAAACTTAGTTTCATTTGTTTTATGACACTTGCCCTCTTTGGATAAGTCCCAGCAAAAAAGATATGATTGTGTATTAAGGTTTATTTCCACTACTTCATCTAAGAAGACTTGGTATCAAATATAATTGTAGCATAAATATTTCTATGATCAAAACCTTTAATTTAATGTGTATTTCATCCGGTTCCTCTTCAGTTCTTTTTCACATAAAGAAAACCAGAAATTTGTATCATCCTATGCTTTTCTGTACAAGAAACAAACGAACGAATATTTTTCAGTGCTTATCTAACACCACCTACTGTGCACTTCCTTTCAGAACAAAGTGAAAAAATCTATAGACCATGATAATCTCCACAACAGATTAATTGCAGAATTTCTTATGATATCTTATTGAGCCATGCAATCAACAGAGCTGTACCACTTCTGCCTTCTGCCATCTGCCATCTGCATCTCTGAACATGTCAGGTGCTATGTTTTCAAGGGGCTTTGCCAGTTGTGATGCAAAACGATTCAAACCTAGGCTCAGTTAAGTCTACCATTTCCTCTTCTGACACGCAAGAGCCATCAGATTTTGAAGACAAGAGAATCAAACTCTCCATATACTCAGCTGAAACTGGATCTGCTTCTTTACTTTTGTTCTCAACTGAAAGACTATGATCAATATATATTGGCAGTGAACTATGTGTAGGAAATTTACCGGGTGTGGCTTGCCTTTGCTTTTCTGCATCTTGCGGTTCCTTTACAAATCCATTAAGAAAAAAGTTCAGTATATGGTTTATTTTTCTGTTTACATGCTACGTCAGAATGATCTATGATACCAGCAAATGTAAAAGTCAGATAAACAAAGTATACATCAGAACTTTGAAAAATAAGAAACCTGAAATTAGAAAGATTACAAGTAGATTTCAAAACAGGATAGTGAATGTGTTTACCTTAAAGAGGCTGCCAGGAATGTTTCTTCTTCTCCTAGATTTTCCCGGGGAAATACTTAAAAGAATCTGAACAACCTCACTCATGGTTGGTCGAGTGTCAGGATCCAGCAGCAAGCACTCCTTTGCTAAGTATCCCATCACCTGCACCTCTTCTTCTGAAAAATTTCCTTTTAATTGTGGATCAACCAGCTCCGCTATTACTCGCCTGCTATCCTGTAAGCGAGGAGTAGCCTAAAACAGAATTTAAAAAAACCTATATCAATGCCTGAGTGTCCATAATCTTTTGTAGTTGAATTCACTAAGCATGCAACAAGTTTACATTGAAGCTGGTCATTATCAAGAATACAACCATCCTAGTTCGGATTGTAAATGGAAAACGAGATATATTATGAAGATGCGAAAGACATGACGAATCAATGATTGAAATGAAAAAAAAGGAAGAAGTTCAAGCTATTATAAGTCAAAGATCCTCATGAAAAATTTATGTCCTAGTATGAGCATCGAGTTAGCACATTGAAGATCTTCCTAATATGATAAATCAAGATTATGGTTATTAGTTATGAAGATAATGTAAAATACCCATATAACAAGGCTTTCTTCTTTGCCAGTAGATTTATGGATGGGCTGTCGACCACTGATAAGCTCAAGAAGTACCACACCAAAACTAAAGACATCTGACTCAAGAGAAGCTCTACCAACAATGGCATACTCAGGTGCAAAATAGCCAAATGTACCCTGCATTCTTGCTGGAGAACTTGAACAGCTAGGGAGGTCATCAGATCTAAGGTTTTTAGCCATGCCAAGATCAGTTATCTGCAAGTTGAATATTTGAAAAGATTATGGAAGTATACCTTTTGATTTAACCTACAATTACCAGCTATGAATCATTTACTCTACTAATTATAGATAGTAGATTCATAAAGGAAAATCAGTGACCAGAAAGGTGTTACAGGATTCTAGTCCAAAACCAACATTTTTTATTTGCATTCAATATCTTACTGGCTCTGTATCATAAGCCAGACTCGTATTCATGTGCAAATCCAGGTAAATATTTCATCCTATTCCCAATTTACTACTATCGTGCATCCAGAACAAACAAGATTCATACTTTTGCTTGCCAGTTTTCATCCAGAAGAATGTTAGTTGATTTGACATCTCTATGGAGAATTCTTGGAGCAGCTGCTTCATGGAGATACTCCAAGCCCCTTGCAGCACCTAATGCAATCATTACACGAGTAGTCCAATCTATATGTTTTCCAGAAACTCCATCTAAACAGTCCCTCAAATTTCCATTAGCCATGTAGTCAAATACAAGTAACCTCTCAACATGTTTTCCTTTTAACTCTGAACAGTATCCAAGCAAAGGCACCAAATGACAATGATGAAGTCTAGATAATAGTTCAATCTGCGCAAACAAAAACGATTGATAATAATTACTATGAATGCTTTACAGCAGTAACTTCAAATGGGACATCATAACATTAAATGGGCAGACAAAGAATACTGATATTGCAACATTAGAAACAACCTCCTTGAAAAATGCAGAGTCTGCTTCTGGCCCTGCTTGATCTTTTAGTCGTTTAACCGCCACATCGCTACCATCTTTCAGCCGACCATGGTATACATAACTGCTTCCGCCTAGTCCAATTAGGTTGGAAGATGAAAAGTTTTCAGTGGCATTTTCCAGTTCAGCTAAGGAAAATGGAAAAATATTTCCATGATAAGTTTCTTTTGGGCTCCCAAATAAGAAAGAGGCTTTCTGAAAGCATCCTACACAAAGGGAAAATGCTAGTTGAGAACTAATGAACAATAGCAAATTAACAGAAAAGCCCTGGAATGGCATATTCATTCAGAAATTTTGAAAAGGGATACACATTTGAAGCATGGAATTAAAACCAACTCACCTGTAATATGACAAATTGGAGAATTTATTGCAAATTTTGTTTCAGTTACCGAAGAAGCCCCTGACCTATGACTAACTAAGTTGGTGGTACTACCACTACTTGTTTCCTTATATGTTGAGAATATGGGTGATTGAATAGTACATCTGTCCCTTCTGTATACATGGCATAAGAGTGAGACAAGAAACGCCATGGTTGTGCATATAACACATATTAATAGGATAACTACAACAATCTTGATGGAAACACGTTTTTTAGAACCTCCCAGATTGCTGTCAGTTCCTGAAGAATACATAAAAATCATATATTCAGTTTCTGAGTAGCTTGATCCAGGAACAAGACAACAATTTTGCATGAAACAGTATAAACTTTTTCCAATATCAATAAGACAAAAGTACGATGAAAAGAAGCAACAATTTGAGAAACAAAAAAATCTTCAAGTAAGAAGTGATCTGTTATAAGAAATCATATATTCAGTTTTTGAGTTGCTTGATAAGGAATAACTCAGCAATATTGTATGAAATGGTACAATCTTTTTCCAGTATCAATTGGACATGAATATGATGAAAAATAGGTAAAAAAATTGAGAAACAAAACCAATCTTCAAGTAAGAAGTTATCTGTTATAGAAAAATTTAATATCCCCAAAAAAGAGCAAGTGTAACTTAAGATGGAAATTCAGGACTAGAGGAGGAGATTGAGGGAAAGTACCCCAGGTGCAGTTGCAAGCATTAAAGCAATTAGGGCTATGACCATCTGCTGCCACTTGGGGAAACCCATTGGAATCACATATGCATGTCCATACGGATGTACTCTCTTCAGCATCTACATGGAAGGCAAAGCAGTCACTATATAACACTGAAGCTGTGATCAAGGTATCCCCATTTCAACCGAAATGGAGAAATACATTGCATTCCTACCATGCATATTGATTATCAACCACAATTAGCCTATTTAGCATCTTACTTCCAAAAAGTTCTTTATGCTTGTGTCAACATTTAACATGAATTCTACAATCAAACATTTGGAGGATCAAAGTTAACCTACACCTACTAATATCCCATGACTTTTTGCCTCTCTATAGGGTGTTGTGCAATCAACAAATATAATTTGAAATTTATAATAAAAGAACCTTGAATAAATCTAGATTAATTCAATTTACCAGGAAATATTTTCAAAAATGCATCTACTAATCATACCCAAAGTAAAAAAATCAAGCTAAATGATCAAGTGTTAGAATATAACAAGTGAAAAGAAGGGTAAAAACTGATAGGACACAGTAGTAAAGGAAAACAAAGCAAGGTAATCAGAGTGGTTTTAGAATTAGCTTGAGTTGGCTAAGAGTAGTTCCTTAAAGAATTGCTTAGGGGGTTAGCTTAGAAGGGAGTATTAAAAGATTCATTCTGAATTTTGATTGTATTGGAAAACTGAGCACTAGCTCTGTTGTGAAAGAGAATTTATTTAAATTTAATCAAAGTTTGCAGATCATCTTTTCTTTTCTCAGCTCTCTTGCTTGTAGGTTCCTAGAAAAAACACACCAGAGGCTCTCGGTCTTCATTCCACTGAAATATTAACAGCATACCTGAGTGGCAATCACATGACTTGGAACAATTAGCTAGAGAGAAGCTCTGATTCCCTCCAGAAGAACATCTACATGTCCACTTGTTCACGTTAGATGCAGCAGAAGCTTCATCTGTGAAGAACAATAGTAGGCAAAAAAATATATATTTTTAGCTCATTTGGATTTTATTTATCACTAAGATGAAACGCGTAAAATATGGAACAGAGAATTTAAAAAAACTCCATGTTAAAAGAACATGACTGTTAAACTAATTATGAAGTATCAATTATCTCATGTTGCAGGAATAAGTCAATGTAATGTCCCGTGTGTCAAATACAGCTGTTTCCCTTTTTTCTTTATTTAAGCATGAAGCACCTAAATATCAGTGTTCAAGGTATCCTATGCTGCTGACAAAATTAGAAAGACAAATAAATCTTGTGATTTGTGAAATGCTCAGTGTCCATGGGATTCCCAGCTTATCAAAAGCTGCTATATTCTTCATATTTTTTATTGATAAATCGCCTAAATTTCAGAGATAAGCTGCTAAAAACAATTGCAGAGCCAATTACATAGTATTTTCTAAATTGCTATACTAACCACAAAATGAGCTCTGAATCCAAAGCAAGCTAATAACTAAAGCAAGAGCAATTTTGAACTGGGGCTTCATTTATTCCAACCCATACACTGCAAGTAAAAGAAGGGAAACCAATTAGATTAGATGCCTAGAAATACTTGAGCAAGAGTGCTCATGTTATGAAACAATTAACAAGCCACAAAAGTTCAACGATTTCCCAAGATGATAAATTCATATGCATACCCCAAAAGAAATCATGAGTAGATGATGAGCAACATGTAGTTACATCATTTCAGATGCCATACAGCGAAAGACAAAGAGATCAAGAGGTTTAACTAATTAATGACTACAAATTAATGTATTTGACGTATGCACATTCAAGAGCAACATCAAAGTCAATCTGAAACATTTTAAGCACTATATAGATGGTCAAACTTTCAAGATGTATGAAAATATATATGAACAACTTTCAAAAGCATATAAGAGGCACGCAAACATGAAACTGAGGCAACTAACAAAACTTAATTATGACTTGTTCTCTGTATTGAAATAAATATGACATTTAAGTGATCACAATTGAAAAGGAGAAAAAAAGTAGCATCAATTGGTAAACCAGTATTAAGAACAGGCTTAGTCTTCTGTGGAAGCAAAATGGAAAAGTGATCCGCAAGTAAAACTAATCCAAAAATTACAAGCTTCACGCAAATAAATCAAGAAAGCCAACAGCACCCCCATTTTTCAGTCTCTACCCTGTGCTACATCAAGGAAATGGATGTCAATCATTTCATTCTTAATAAGGGGATGTAAAGTCTCGTTTCCTGACCTAATTTCACAGCCGTGTATGCAATTAAGGTAACGAGGGTAGGAAGGAACAAATGCTGGGTTGGCCGAAAAAACATCAGAGTCAAGGTTATTCACCCTCAGTACCATGTATTGAGACAACATACAGCATTGGCAGTGGGGAGGTTATTGACTATAAAACATTGTGTGCAGAAGCATTGAAGGCGTGAGCATTTAGTAGAGTAGAGATAGTACATAAAGTGTTCGGAAGTCAACAAAAAAGGTTGCAATAATGTTCAATTGAAGGAAGACAGATGGACCGACATAATTGTTACATCTTAAACCACAAAAAAAAACTAGTACAGGAAGTGAACTGATAGAAGCAGGGCTTGAGAACAGCCTCCAAATTCTATAAACGGAATGTACCACAAGAAACCATCATAGTTTTCATCCACAATTCTGTAAAGCTTTTGAGTTTTGGAGATAGGAGAAGAGGGTTTTTGTGCAAAGAAAGTCAAAGCAGCAAACAAAACAAAAAAGAAAGAAAGTTATGATGAGCATCTGAGAAAGCAAAGACTAAGACTAATCATATAGATAGGAGGGTTCGCTAGTTTTTGTAATTTCTCCTCAAATTATGCACATTTTCTTTGATTTAGAAAGAAACTAAACGAGTTCACTAAACTGAAACAAGGCAAAAACAGAAGTAAGTTAGAGTAATGGGAATCCCAGCTCACCAACCTCCAAGTTTCATTATTGGAGAACAGTAAATAGCAATTGGAAGAAAATCGATCACACAAATGGTAAACAGATATGGAGGATAGAGACCTATCCAAATGAGTCTATTCTATAAAAACAACATAAACATCTAGATATGAATTGATTCAATTGAAGCTTAAAAAAGGAACCATCTATTCCTCCACCTCTTTGAAAGTAACTCCTTGCTAACTGAAAACAACACTTCAACCTCCCTTCCAAATTTACTTGCATCTATCCAAAATAAAACCACCTCACAGCTCAGCTGATTTTTCACTCATTTCCTGAGCCATTCTTCCTCCGTATGAACAAACTGACCCACTGAATTTACAGAAATTGTCTTGTAGTCGTAACAGAATCTGTACTTTTTTAAAAATAAATAAAAATTTGGGAACAGTTATATCCTTTTATCACAAACATGAAAAACGAAGTGGAATAAGTCTGTTTCTACTTTGGAGCACCAAATTTTACTTACTTCAAAAGAATAGAATAATAGGGTATAGCAAACGGCCAAAAAGATAAAGTACTGCTTTGTCATTTCTTGAATGAAAAGACGTGACGAGACAATGAAAAAACGGTAGACACAGTTTAATGGATTTACATAAATAAAGCATACCAAACTTCATGTTACATGGAGGTAGTACAAGACTTTTTTGAACTAAACAAAACCACAAAACTTCGTAAGCCTCTCTCTTAATAAATCTGAATCAATAAATGTGCCATTGAAAATGGGACAGAATACAGATCACACATTAATAACAGCTATAAGACTCTTTTGAAATCAGCTTTTACCACTGGTTAGGTTAATCAATAAATGTTAATTAGTAACTTAGCAGTTGCCAGTGAAAATGTGAGAGAATCCAGATGAGAATTGAATAACTTTATATCTCTATACATACCATTTAACATAACTTAGCTTGAAAGACATGGAGCTACATATGGTTAATTAAGATGTACTTAATCCCGTGAAGAAGAAATTCAACGCTGAGTTGTTTTGATCTAAGGTGTGGGCCCAGTGACATGTTGCTTTGTCGTGTGTGGGGTCAGTGCCACTGTGGACCCAATCGTGAAGGAGAGGTCAGCACAGAAATCAATCAGCAAAATGAGCATAAAGAACAATCTTAATCAGCGGTGACTCTGAGATCGTTATTAGAAAGCATGTTAATCCAAAAACGCAATCAAATTATGCTGTCATGCGTCCTTAATCAATCATGTCCAACACTAACATAAACATACCCTCTTAACTTTTTCCCTTAATTTGGTGGGGTTGATGTGCCAAACCAAACCACAATGCCACCTTCTTTAGGTACAACCATGTACGAGAATAATACCACCACCTATTTTTTGAAAAAAAACTAGGACACACCACGTACCTCAGAGCGAAGGAATCAAGATGAAAGAAAGCCTTAGATCTGCTAACTGTGAGACATGCAACGTGGGGGAAATGAGAATTTCAGTGCAAGTGACTTTGGGAGAGTGTCGAAGGTCTTAACACAGATAAGAAGAGATTGATTAAACAGATTAATTATTTGTATAAAAAAATTTATACATAAATTGGTCTGATAATCACGTGACTCAAGGCTCACGTTACGAGATATAATATCCTATCATGGATTGTCCATACTACAAATCTAGGTTTGCAATGAAAGATCCGAAAATCCGTAGGTGGAGTTTTACTTTTCTGGTCCATGTCAGATAAAAAGCAGGTCAAAACGCAAAACCCTATCGAACGTGGGAGAGAGTGGAATATAATATAGGATTTGAATTTTGGAATAAAAAAAAAGGTTACAGGGGTGTCTTTTTAAGATCAGGAACATGATTTCAACTGATGAATGAAGAACATTAAAATATATGAAACTTGAAATTAATGCAAGTTTAGATTGAAAATTGAAAAAATATATGAAAATTGTCATGTATAAGAAGATGGCCACTAGTGAAAAGAATCAGAAGCACATATCTTATACCATATGTATATAATGAAGTGATGAAATTCACCCGCACAATTCAACTGAAAACAATAGGTTATGTACATCACTCGGAATCACACTAAAATATTCAACCTGTGCATCCTTTTTCGCCATTCATTCATTCATTCTCTGCAGAGCCCCGTTTCCAGCCTATGCATTTACACTTTTCATATTGGCAAAATCAGGAATTTTATCCACCTAAAACTCCTTCCTTTCCATTATACCCCACCTTCACAAAACCAAAAACAAAAGGTAGCTTAAGATATGAAGAAACAAGAACGTTTCCTCAGAAAGTATATATGTATAGGCCAAATAGTATTTTCCAAACAGTTTTTCATTCCTACTGTCTTCTCTGTCTCTCAGGAAATGATTTGGCAGGCCTGAGAACTCGTTTATTTTGCGGCGCCCCAAAAACCATGGTCTGGGAGCGTGTCACCATGTCAACCATTGAAGGAGTTTGGTATGCTTGCACAAGGCTAGTGCTGTCTGTGGAGTCACCTCGCGCAGTTGCCCTTTGCCATGAATGTGAACTCAATCCTGACAGAACATACGCCCTTCCAGACTGCTCATAAACTCGTTGATTTGCCATCCTTTCCTGCATCTCCTTCAACTCTGCAGAAAGAGCAACACATAACCTATCTGCGGCTTTAGCAGAAACAGTTTCAGACAATGCCTTGTGACAGTTATCCAGGACTGAAACTGCAGTAGACAAATCACCACGTTCAGCTGCAACTCTAGCCTCAGCCATTGCCTCAGCAGCTTGAAGCCTGTTTCGCTGTCTGTCTACCTCTATTGATACAACTAGTTCTCCAACGATGTCTGGTCTCTGAATTTTAACTTCACTGTTTTCTTCCAAAGCCACCATTTCCTTCGATATGGGATCTCGGTAAAGACCTCTCACAACCAACAGTGGCATCTCATCACTTGACTCATCAACTGGAACATTAACCGTCACCAAAAAGTCTCTTTCCTCTTCAGCATACAAATCTCCCACACTGATAGTGGCCAGTCTTGCATTTTCCATCAAGCTTGTTTGGTAGCTTCCTGCTCTTACAGAACTAAGTTGCAAATGAGGGTGAACACACCCCACTTCCACTTGTAATTCTTGCACCACCACACTCAAGAGTCCTCCAATACACTGTGCAAATGCATCCTGAATAACATCCTCAGCTTCAATAAAAGAAAATGTACCCCCAGAGATCTCAGAGATTGAATGCATTGAAGTGGCATCATGGTCAGAGCCAAAGCCAAATGCATGCACTGGAATCTGCATGCCCACACCATTGTTTCGATGAATGGAGTTCGGAACAAGTGACTGGTAATCTGTTCCAGTATTAGGCCTGCTGTTGACTGTATATGTATCCTGCCCATCAGAGAGTAATATGATGCTGCTAACGGAGTTCTTCCACCGGCGATCAGAAAACACCTTGGCGCCTTTCCTCAGGCCTTCAGCGATGTTTGTCCCTCCATTTGAAACCAAGGAATTGACAGCCTGTAATGCCTGCTGTCGTCCAGTGTCGGTCATCAACCGGAGAGGGAAGATGCGGCGCGCTGTGGAAGAGAAGGCAATGACAGACAGCCGGTCTGATGGACCAAGATTCTGAATGACAAAGCCCATAGCACGTTTGAGCAACGCCAGCTTAGTACCTGCCATGCTACCACTCACATCAAGAACTGTAACAAGGTCAACTGAGGCTCGAGTGTTCTCAGCTGGAGGTGATGATTCGATATTTTGGCCAATGTTTTGTTTTCTCCCTGAATGAGGAGCTTTGAGATGGATCAATACAGCAAAGGCATCATGAGAGGCTGATTTTGGAACGGCTGATACCTCAGGAAATGTTTTGATCTCCACTGTATTTTTCTTATCATGATCAGTTTCATTCTTATGAGGGGTAATTGAAGTTTGTTGATCCAGGGCTTCATCATCATCAAAGATAGCTGGTTCGGTAACATGATAGAGTGACGATATTGGCCGAGTAGCATCGCCTTGAGGCGACGGAAGCCTCTGGACGGCGGTCGACCAGCCTTCGTCTCGAGGAGATACATGGTTGATTCGAGGCAAGTCAAGGGGCAGATTAGAAGTGGGACTCTGGAAAGGAACTTCTTTCCATTTTGCTCGGCAGACAGGGCAAATCTGGTTGCCGTGTTTCACGTTAGAAGTGATGCAGTGAAAATGGAAAGAGTGAGAACATTCTGCAGTGAAAATGGCATGGCCCTGCCCTGGTTTCATTGTGTAAAGGCATATTGCACACGTACCCTGCACACAGTGTGGATAACAATGTTAGGAAAAGATGGCAATATTGATGCACTAGTGTTGGTAACTCAAAGAAGTCTAGAATGGCCTTTGCTATGACTAAATCAAGAAAACCATGGATTTGGCTTTTCCATTCAAATCACATCCAGGTTTAAGGAAAAATCAGAAACATGAATTGTAGAGCATTAAGAACTCAAAAGATGTCAACACAAAATGAGTCTTGGAGCATTAAGAACTCAAAGATTTCAACACAAACATCCTCATCCTTCTCCAACTATCAAACTAATCATTTATCATTTGTCAGAAATAAAAAGAATAATCTTCCACACTAATATTGTTAGGAATTCAATGTGAAATGAAAGTCCCACAAACTAATTACTATATAAGTGGAAAAAACCTCAAACTCATTGCTTAAGGTAATGTTTTTATACGGCTTTCTTCACGAATCATTAGTATCAAATCTCCCTAGTAGTGTATTCTCTCAAAAAAACCCACAAATATATTAATAATTTTAACTCATTTTAAAATATTTTTCAAACTGAAATTAAATTAACTAAAAATTAGAATGTAGTTAAAAGGTAACCAAGCCAGTGGAAACAACAATCCCAGGTTCAAATCCCACTGTCTGTATGTATAGATGAAGATTTTTAATTAAAACAAATTATTACTATTATTAAAATTTTCTACACAAATATATCTTAACGTATGAATAGGGACATCGATCCAACAATCCATACTAATATCTGAATTAGCAAGTTATTAATAATTAAAAGAAAAAGCAGTAAATGGATTGAATAGGCGAATCTGAAAAGTGGCTAAATAAAGTAATCATTGATAAATGTATCATTTGCAAAGGTCACTGTTACACTATAGTGTAGCACACTGCACTCTTCGGTCCCGATGCAGGTCCACTAGTAAGACCATTGCATAAAAAGATGAAATTGAATGCAACCCATCTTTTTACCACAGAGGCCTAGATTCTCAGCCGAATCCCCATCCTAATACAGTACAAAGGTAACACTAGGTCAACGTTCCCTGGTCAAAGACTTTGAGGTCACCAAGGAAAAACAAATAACAACAATCAGCACCCCACTTTTAGAAAAGTCACCAAAACAAATTCACAACTAAAAAATTGCAAATGTCATCGAAAGAAAGCGAAACCAAACATGATTTATTCACTGGTCTACCATCTTTATCTTTATTAATCTGCATCATTATTATATATTAATATTAAATAATCTCTGCACTGTCATCCAATTATAAATCAGTACATCTTTCCATCTTTCCATGTTTATGTTTATCTTACAAATCATACTAATGATAATTCCTTATTGATTAATAGTATAGAGTCTCACCAGACAGGAAAAAACTTTAAAATTTCATTAATATTAGTTTATTAGTTTATATTTATTTTCATTCAGTAGATTGATTATCCTGCAACTTTTTGTTTTGTTTGTATCTGGGAAATTTCCAATCAACGGTTATAGGGTCTCATGTGGGGAAAACACAGGGAGAAAAAACATGTGCCCACATGATTGAACAGTGCAGAGTAAAATTGAGAAATGGACGAAACAAGAAGGGTGTAAAATGCAAAGCTTGTTGTGATGAGCCAAGCAACTGGTCCATAAAAGGGTAGGCACAGTATTCCACTTTATGCCATTCCCCACCCATAATGGAGTTGAAAATAACACAACGAAGAATAAAACGTTTCAGCAATAGTCAGAACGCGTCACACTCCACCACAGTGCTAAAGTGTGATTAAAGCTGAAGTTGATGTCCATCAAGCAATATCTTAATGGATAGCATGGAAAATAATACCTAATATGCCAATTTAACCCAGGAAACAAAACAAAAATGATAAAGGTAAAAAATGTAATGAATGTGATTCAACAGAAACAGTGAAAACCAGAATCTGCAGGGAGATTCATGGGTGCAGCTGTAGCAAAAGGGCAACTGCTGAAATTAACTCGAGAGAAAATGGAAGATAAAAAACGGAACTTTATGTGCAAAGGTTCAAAGGGTAATGGTAAGTTCTAACCTTGGGAGATTTTGGCCCGGATTTGGGTAGCCGTAGACCGGATGACGACGGTGTGGGAGTCGATGGGCGATAGCTGGAGGTGTCGCCGGCCGGCGACACCATGGTGGGTGAGACGCTGCCGGAAAACCTGGCTGTGGCGGTGGAATCATCAAAGGTTCTAGGAATGTGAACACAGGAATCCAAACCAAGAGCCAGCTTCAATTTTCTCCACTTGCTTCCCATTTTTATTGTTCTATGTGTTCATCCAAAAGGGTTGGGAGATAGATCTTCTAGAAGCGACCCAAGAGGGTGTGGAGCTTGGAATGGAAGGAAGGTGTGAGAAAAATTTGAACTTTGGGGTGCTCAAGAGGAAACATGCTAGAAATGGACATGGGTATGAAGGGTAGGCTTTAGGTATGGAAGAGATGAAGCAAAGGAAGTAAGAAGAGAGAGAAAACGGTGGCTGTAATGAATGAGAGAGAGAGAGTTTGGACCTTTTGAAGTGATGGAATGGAGTGAAGGCATGAGATGATGAGTGGTCATAGGGCAGAGAGGCAAAGTAGCAGCAGCTTTCTTAGCTGAGATGGAATTCAATATTATTGTTTTTTTTTTTTTTTCAGAGTACCAACTCAACAAAATCACATGCATTTCATTTTTTAGATGTATGGGTAAAAAATAAAGAAATAAAAAGAAAATGATAAATATAAAAAACATGATGTTAAAATAGGACAAAGGAAATTAAGATAGGAAAAGAAAATGAATAAATGTTCTTGAAGATGGTTTATTTTGCAACCAAAATCAATCCGTTTTTTATTTATATCTGTGTAATTCACACCATCATTGCTTCAAAAAGGGAAAAGAAATTAAAGACAATTTAATGATAATATATGATAACTAAATCAAATTGAATCAGATAAATAAAAGACAATTTAGCATATTATATGATCAAACTAGTTACATGAAAATTGTTTTACTTTAGAAAAGAAACCAAGGAGCTTATATAAATTTTGTATTGGCATGCCTGTATGGTTTATTTAAATCCCATTTTTAGATCTCGTTTATTTCTTTTTCTTAAAAGCATCTAAATATTTGTCTCAACATGATTATTTGGAATGATTTAAGATACAAAAATAAACATCTGTAAACAAGAATTTCTCTAGTTTTTTTGGTCTATAGAAATTCTCCTGTCGTAATTAGAAAAGTATTTACGATAACGAAAATCAGATGTGTCTTTTGCTGTAATGCTTTTCTCTCGTTATCAACGTCTTTACCTCATTGAATCATGGATAAGTTCTTCATACCACCATGTTTTAATTGGTAAATAGTGGTCCTTAATATTTGAAAAAAAAAATTTTAAGGTTCGTAGTAATTTTGTTTAATTTGAAAAAAAAAATATAATTTCTTGTGATATTTTATCTAAAAAGTAAAAAAAAATGCGTTTGTCAACTTATAATCGATTAAGAACTCAACAAATCTAACTAACTTTTTTTTTAGCGGTTTATTATCTCGTTCACTCTATCTAGATTTGTTAGTTTTAATTTTTATTGTTATTTTCGACTATTTAGTTTAATGAATATGTTTAAAGTACATTGAGTTTTAATGTAAAATTTGTTTTTAATTATTTTTTAAATTATAGAATAAATTTAAAGAAAAATATTTACATTTAAATGTTATTATTTACTAACATAAACGGTTAGTAAATAAATAAGTAGGTTTTCTAAGCAGGTTAGAAATAAGTAGGTTTGATTTCTAATCATATGAATAGAAACAATTTGTTAAAAAAACATAAAAATTCTTTACATTTTAATTTTTTCTTAAAAAAAAAAAAAAAGAAACTTAATTTTCAAACATGAATGAGTGAACCACTTACCCTATCCATATTTTCAGGCCACCATTGTTACGTGAACTATCATTTTTAAAGACCATAAGCACAAACAAAAGTACAAGGAGTTTCCGTTGAATTGGGTGTCATTGCACAATAAAGAGAAAGATAAGTTTTACCTAGAAAAGTTGAACCTACAAAATAAAAACTTCATATTTTATTTCAATTCTACCAAATTAATAAAAATTGTCATCAAGTTATTAAAAAGGTATTATGTTCAATTCTTACTTACGAAAAAGAAAAATAAATATCAACAAGTCAGTCATAAGAGTTTATTATTTTATTTTCGATACTTTTTCGCCTTACACAATAAGTACATAAGTTATAAGGTCCAGAATAGCATTTTTATTGAAAAAAAATAGTTCATTTTATTCTTTTAGTTCTAATTATATTACATTAATCTTATTATCTTACTGTAATTGAATTTAAGGAAAATTACAGTGGTGATCACCTATGAAAGTCTCGTGGGAAGCACCAAAGTGAACAAAATAATTTGCAGTGATTCCATATTGCCATATGCCAAATTATGTGTGTTTGGGAACAATTGAGTATCACCAAAAAGTGTCGTGATTATGTTGGAAAAAAATCAGTGCCTTACTGATGATAAACAGAATTAGTATATATAAATTGCATGAAACTAAGATGAAAAAAAAAATGACAATTTTAGCAAGTACTCCATGTGAAGATTGAGTATTCCTTCAATCTTTAGGTTGGAATTATAACTTCTAAGTTTTGTTATTTCTTACACGTCTTCTATGGATATGATAATCAAGTTTGAATTCTAATTATATTCTCATTTTGAAGAAAAAAAAACCTACATTCGGTGCGTGTGGATTTTGACTTTTTTTGGTTTATAAAAATTATGATTTAAAGATGGAAGTGTTGGGTATATAAGTGTGAGTTTAAGTCCGACATTGGAAAAAATTGAGAAAAGTTAAGTAATATATAAGAAATAAAACTCATAAACATACTCTCTTAGAATTTTAGGTTGAAGGTGGTATCATTCTCTTTTATGTTGAATCCATTTCTCATTCTTGTAAGATCTTCCTGATTATGTCTCCTCAAAATTTTTCCAACAAATGACATCAAAACTGAAGGTTCCTCTTAAAGTTTTGGGTCATCAATAATCTCTTTAGTTATTTAAGTAGAAATATATTTTCTTCAATTCATTATAATAAATTATTAATTAGGTAATAAATGGTGCTTAATTAGAAAAAGATTTGCCGTATAAACTATTCTATAACTATTTTTTTCACATATTATTTTTTGTGTTGGTGTAAAAAAGTTAATTTAGAATTCTCTTTCATTGGAAGACATGTTTGTATATAATATATTCATATTCATTTTGATTTTGCTTTCTAAGATGTAACCCTCACTCATACAATAGCATGAGCCTCTTATTCATTAATTATGGTCAGAATATTGAAATAGAAAATTTTATATTGTATTTTCTTCTAGAAATAATTCACTCTTACAAAGTATTAGAGTTTTTAAAATTTTTCCATAAACAAAATTAAGTTCAATAATATATTTGTCTTTGAGTTTTTTTCATTTTTAAACTCAATTTTAATGGTATATATATTATGATTTTTCTATTTTTCCGAAGATATATGTACAATAAAGGCTCAAAAGAAAATCATATTAAAGAAAATTCATATATAGCCATTAATGCATAACGACACACGACAACTGTCTTGTATGAAACTGTACGTGACGTGAATAGCATGTTACTATATATTAGACAGGAGGGCAACATTTATTATTTGGTACAAGAAATATTTATTTCAGAATAATAATTTACGGGAATATTCATTTATGAATATGCCTAAGTATCCTTTTTCCACTTTGGGAATATAACTTTTTGTCAAAATAATTAAATGTAAACTTATTATTATTTTATGATAAATAGAATTATTCTTATAATCTTACAAATACAGGTAAATTTATCAAGTGTAATTTTTTTTCGAAATTTTTGGAATGGTATATTTTTTTATTTATTTTCGGGAATAAATTGTGTATAGAAGATACAATATCATTGTAAATAAATTGTGACTCTATTCCACCGTTTAATATAAGATTAAATGAAATTGTGAAAAAAGACACAGATCTTAATTTACTAGATAGAATTGTGCATATAATATTTCAATTAATGAATTAATTAATTAGATGCATAATTTGATCTAGTAAATTAAGATCTTATCCTCTTTTTACTATTTTATTTAATTTTATATTAAATCAAGGCCACGATTTTTTTACAATGATGTCGTATATGGAAATAAATAGAAAATGCACTATTTTAAAAATTTTAAAAAAAATTACACCAATTTGAGAAATTTGCCTACAAACACATTTATAAGTTTTTGTTAGAAAATCATTCTTATAATTTAAATAAAAAAGGTTACATACCAATCACCACCTCATGAGTATTTTATATATAGAGGTGAAATATATTCGTTATGATTGCAATAAATTTTTTCATAGAAATTTAATTGATATTTTGAATGCATTTTCTCTTTTAAACCATAAACTTTTATTTGCAGAATTTATACATGAAGCTTCATTTAAATTTTTTTCCATATTTACATACAATAATAAGTATTATATTTAGATAAACCTACAAAACTAAGTAATAAATTTAATAAACTCAAATAGTAGTTAATATCTTACAATCAATCACATATATATATATATATATATATATATTAATAGCAAAAAAAACTGAGTAAAATTGTTATTGTAATAATGTGAAAGACATTAGTATCTAGTCCAATCGACAAAGAAAAAACTTGTGAAAAAGTAAAAGAAAAGAAAGTAACAAAACTAATAATATATAATATTTTTTTTTTAATCTGAAAATGAAATGATTTTTCGAGAACCTTTTGAGCAGTGAAGAATGTGAGAGAGACAAAGGCCAACCACTCCATTGCCGGCCAATCGTTTTCTTTGTCCAAGTTATGAAAATTCAACGTGCTTCAGTTGACTACTGCTTCATGTTATCATTATCAAATTTCAACGTTACTTACTATGCAATGAACACACAACTTTCTTTTGAATACTGCATTGTCATTATCCTCACCTCAACAATCTTTCATAACCCTAATTAATCTTTCATCAGGAAAAAAGCTTCACACTTTTTTCTTTTTTGCTTTTGCACCATCTAATCCGTGACCAAGCTTCATGCTCTCAAACAAATATCAAAACCTTTGGTCAAAAACATCAACACTATATATAGATGTGTATAGACATGGAAAACTTATTATAATGATTCGTGGTTTAAGTAATGAGAAAGATATTCAAAGAGAGAAACTTTAAGATGTTTTAGGCATCCAATAGAAGAGTTAATTAATTAAATGCAAGTTGTTGAGTCTACCCAATTAGAAGGAAACGTCTTAGATTCAACCACCTCTCGTTAATAATAAATGAAATCCCAAAGAAAGCAAAGAAGTTCAACAAATCACGCAACTTGTGGCCATATATAGGTCATGGATTTCTATATACCTTCAACATGAATATTGCCAACATAACAAGTTGACATTCATTACATGGTAAAGCAACCATGGAAGTGATTTCTCGTATTGATGGGTTTTTGGTAAGATGAAATGGGAAAAACTTTTCGTCTAACTAAAGGAAATTAAGCTTCCTAATATATTGGGTTAAGTAGGAGATGATGTAAGATCATAACTGTTCCTCCCAATAAATGTTCCTACCAATAATATTAGGTCAATGATGAAATATTTTATCTATGATGTAAGATAGATTTTAATTTTTCTAAGAGTCTTCTTGAATTGATCTAAGTATAAAAGCTATTTCAACAATCAAGTCAATAAATATGAAAGGAAGGTTTAAAAGATACTTAGTTTTACATGTAAATAACACCTATCTATTTATAAGAATACTATTACTATTCTTAAGAGTTCATAATTATTAATCTTTTAATTAAAATAATTTTATGTTAATTATTTACATTAGTATCTTTTATTAATTAATTATAATATTAATAGATATGTTTACCAGTTTAAATTATATATTCAGTGTTACATATTTAAGTGTGAGTCTAACTTTCACATTAAATAAAAATAAGAAAATTTAACATCATAAAGAAAAAAAAAAACTCACAAACCCAACATCTTAATTTTAAATTGAAAATAGTGTAAAAAAAAAATACAAACCCTTACTAACTATAAAACCGACCTATCAAATACATATATCATACTAAACCAAGTACTTATATGATACAATAATAAAAATGATGCATATTACATGCATCATCCAATTAATAGGTTATTTTTTAATTATTCCCTTGTATTGAAAAGTTGTCATTATTTTCTTATAACTACGTTAAATATATTATTGAAGTTTTGACATAGTAGTTGGGCAGTTCGTGTGGGATCCAGCTACCTCCTTTTAGAAATTATAAAAGCAAATACAAATTAAATGTTCTTATTTAGATAGCTCCACTACTAGAGTTAGAGAAAGTATTCAAACGTATTCTAAAAATATTCATTTGCTAGGGTTAGCTTCTGGTTTATAAAGAGGGATAGCTTATTCTATTTTAAAACATTTTGACTGGTTACTAGTTTCTTATAAACCTAGAAAGACCTACATCAAGAAAGTTATAACAACATTTTCACAAATAACACTTATAACTTATAACTAGATATAAACAAAAAAAGTCTAAACTCAATAGGAAAAACCAATAAAGACACAATCTTGATTAGAAAAACTCTATTTAATACTACAACATCCAATAATAAGCAAATAAGATAATAATATATTCTCTATGGACTTTAACATTGACTTGCTTGTATTATAAGATAGTCTTCTCATATCTGCACTTGTTTGTCATTTGTAGACTAAGACACTATTGTCTTCTCACATCTGCACTTGTTTGACTATTTTCTTGTGATCATCCCTTTAAGAAAGAATGTGTCAGTATTTTAATGAAAATGAACACTGAACTTAAATCTTGACTACTAATTGTGCAAGACCATGAGAACTACCTAATCAAACTCATATTTTTGAAAGTTAAAAAGACTAGTTTATTAGAAAAAACCTAAAATACAAATACAAATTGGATTAACCTAGGTTTCAGGAAATGCATCTTGGTTTTGTGTCTAGTAATGTGACCACCTAGAATGAAGCAGGGTCAGAATTTGAATTGATGTAGAAACTTGTATGGTGATATTTGTTTTGCGAAGTGAGTTGTCGGTGAGGGGAAGACAGAGAGTTATGCAGATCCCATCTAGACTCCACTGGAAAGAAGGGTTCTTTGGTTGATCACTAAAATAAAAGGGTTGAGAAAGAATATACTGTGTTTGGTCAAAATGAAAAAAGTAGTGTTGGGGAACATAGATGAGTGGCTTTTTAGCATAATTGCCACTCATGGTCCTATGGACCATACCATATTCCTCTACCAATATTCAACACTCACTCATCACCCATCACTACTCCAACTCCATCCATATCTATCTATTATCTCTATGCATGCCTTTCCCTCAGTTTACCCACTTCAATTTCATAATCATATCCATGAAAAAAACTTAAACACACACATATAAATACTCTCTTCTTTTTCAACAAGATATGATCAAGTGGTATTTTAGCAACATGCAATGATATTTAATGAGACTTTTCATTATATAAGATGAAGTTATAATTTTAATTTAAAAATAAAATAAAAAACTGTGTTACTGAATTATTAAAATTGTCTGCAAACCAACGCAATATTAAAGTGTCTGTCTCTATAAATCTTTTCATAACATTTCTTGGAAAAAATACAAAAAAAAAGAAAAAAATGTTAAAATTAGCCTTTTTCTAATTTAAATTAATAAAAAATAGTTAATATTATTTAATTTCACCAATTTCAATTAAAAATATTTTTTTCTATAATATCCTTCATTAGAACTTGATATCATGGATAAAAAGAAGTTACTAAACATAGATAAATAAAAGATGTTTGTATTTAAGTTCATAAAAAATGACAACCTTTTTTTTTATATTTAAGTTTATAGAGTAAAAGTTAATTGTAGATATCTTTTATATTATTAAAAATCTTATTTTTATTTATAAGTCAATTTTGGTTGTTGAAAAATTCATTTTATCTTTTCTCCTTGGTATTTATATAGAAAATTATCTGCAGCCACCCCAAATCTTAACGGATCAATTTCTATAGTGTCTTCCTTTTTGAACCATCACAATGCCAGAACTATGTTAGTGTACATTAATTATTATAAATAAGAAGTTTAACGAGGGTGCTCAAATTCCTTGTCAAAAGTGACTTGTGAGAAAATAGTAACCATATATTTTCTATAATATGAACCAACCATGGAGATACGCGACTCATGTTTTAGATATAACCATTTTCCCAAATCTTAAATAAAAGTTAACCAATGAAAGTGGATTTTTGTTTCTAGTTTTTCTCAATGAGAAATTACTTCAGGCTGAAGACAAAGTTTAGTTTCACATCACATTCAGAGAAGTCATACCAACAAATTCTTTAATTTTTTTTTTGAAAAATATTTAGATAAAATTTATATATCGTTTGGTGGAAGAAATGGAAGAAAGAGGATTATATATATATATATATATATATATATATATATATATATATATATATATATATATATATATAT
>Ga0099825_1002401_pt1 | contig 24873 bp, 15 predicted proteins | sample SiratroredBW_FD_76838 | JGI IMG/M metagenome (GOLD analysis project Ga0099825, IMG submission 76838) | Root nodule microbial communities of legume samples collected from California, USA - Siratro red BW | ecosystem: Host-associated > Plants > Roots > Nodule | place: USA: California | collected... | reverse complement strand
TTTTTTTTTTTTTTTTTTTTTTTTTTTTTTATTATTTTTTTTTTTTTTTTTTTTTTTTTTTTTTTTTTTTTTTTTCTAAATCAAAACCATGTTAGTGTTATGTGGATTGGCTTTTGTCACTGTAATGTTAGTAAACATTTAAAAAAATTATAAATTGTGCTCGCAAAAAAAATTTAAACAATGAGAAATATTGTGAATTATTTTTATGTAATTATAAATAAATTATAGAGTCTCATAATTGAGAATAATATAAAATTATTATTTTATTTTAATAAGTATAAAATAATTATTTATCAATTATATTACCCCATTATCTTTTATTTATGTAAAAAAATTATGTATTTTTCTTTTCAAATAAAAGCATTTTCATAATTTTTTTCTTTCTCGTTTAATAAATTATACTTATTGTATATATTAAGTATTTTAAATTTTACTAAAACTTAACTCGGATTTAAAAAAATATATATATTTCATTTCCATTAGTTCCTACAAATAAAAGAAAGCATATATCGACTTTTAATCGCTGATTATTAACTATTTAAAGTTGTACATCCATTTATTGATTATTATGAATTTATTTATTATATTTATGAATTAACACTTTTTAAAATAAAGTTGTCGATTTCAAAAGTAAATAAGTAATATTCGGTTTTAATTTTAAACTTTATCTATAAATTAATTAAAATTAAATTTTAATGGTATTTTTATATTTGTACGTGTTATTGTATAATCCTTCGGTATATGTTTATGGATTTTAATTTTTAAAACATTATTTTACGAAATATATTTTGTTTTAAAATTGTGAAAATGATAAAACATAAAAGAAATAATATTTTCGTCATTAAATGTAAACAAAAGAAATCTCTTCAAACTAAGGGCAATTCACATATTTGTTTCTTTACAATTTGTATTAACTCGTGTTACCTTTTTTCTACCATTGTGACAATAAATAGATAATAAGTTTTCAAGACACGTTTAATAAATATTTATGGCTGATGAAAATGAATGGTCTTAACATGTATTTATTTGAATTCTTTCATTTATTTATTGCTATTATATATTTAACTATTGTATTCATGAAATTTATTTTTTAAATAAATATCACAATAATAAAATACAATAATTACAATATTTTAATATTTAATTTTATAATAATTATGTTCGAAATTATGTTTTTTTTTAAGTGTCGTTTTATACAAAACTGGCCATGCAGCTGATTTTATTATTTTCCATAAAAGGAAATTTTAATGTTCTTAATATCTCTAATACTATTAATCTAAGATATTAATTTTAGATATATTTTTATATTAAATGATTTTATGTATGTCATAATGTCGCATCATAGTTTTTTATATTGACAATTGCAAACAATACTTTATTACATTTTTATCTGTATAATTAAAATAATGATGACTTTTAAGTGTAAAATTGGAAAAGAATATTATGCCTAGGAATTTTGAGATCTTACATAATATGAGAACTGTAAACAACTATAAACAGTATTTTATTATGAAAAATATTTTGATGTCTACAATTAATATAATAATGACTTTTAAGTGTAAAATTTAAAAAAGGTAACACAGGGTTATGTTTAGAAATTTTGAGATCTGAGATATTCTTTTCAAAGTATTATCAATTCTCATAATATCTTATAAGTTTTTTTTTTTTAATTTAGAATATTACCTTAACAAACAAGAATAATTACTATTTTAATTACACATTAAAAAAAATCAAAAAACAGTATTATCTGTTATAGTTTTTAAATTACTAGGTTTAATCATCTTTTGTGTCCATCATTTGTGTTTTAAGCATTTAATATATATATATATATATATATATATATTAAAATTAGCAGCTAATAAATTAAAAATTTGATTTTTCAGTTTATTTATATTTATTTGTATTTATTCTGGATTAAATTCGCAAAAAGTTTACCATTTAATATTCCTTTAATAATATTCTACCATTATAACTTATATATTTGTACTCATACTTATGTCAATACAAATAACTGAAAAGATTTATCATTCTACATCATAGTTAATATGTGAGAACTTGATAAAAGTATAACTAATGGTTAATTAACATAAATAACATATTTTCCGCATACTTAAACCAAAATGAATAATTTATTAGATAATTAATTTCAACTTTTTAATATTCAAACTAAAAAATGGTTAATTAAACATTTCCAATATATCTAAGCCAAATTATTAGCATTTCATTTAGTATGATGAAATGACTATTTTGAATTTCTTTAAAACCATAATAACAATTTATATTGGATTTTTAAACAATAAAAGGACCAAACTAAAAAAAAACACTAAAAAGATAAAAAAGGCAAAAGAGAAATTTATTAATTTTTTATACATGTTTTCTTTATTAGAAGTATTAATTTATTTTATTTTCTTTGAAAATTCTATTTATTTATTTTCTTTTTGCCTTTTTCTAATTATTTTTAATACATTTTTTTAAATAAATTTCAGTTGAAGTTTAACTACCGTTTATACCTATCGAGAAGCCGCTAAGAAATGATTTTTGAAGGAGTTTTATCATACTTGACATTTTTAACCAGATATATATGAATCTGCATTGACATACTTAAAATATTTTCTTAATACTTAAAATCACGCGTAAAATAATAATGAATACAAATAAAATGCTAAATAATTCATGCATAGATTATCTAAAATTTTATAATAAATATTTATCATTTTCAATCAAATATAAATCCAGTAATGCTAATTATGTTAGATTCTATCATAAAATTAAAACTTTTTTCACGTAATATATTTCTATTAATTAGATTTGGACATTTCCTAATTTTAGTATACGTCAGACAAGTTTCCCATTTTTTTAAGCAAAAGTTATCTTTCTACGAACTACAGTCACAGATTTTATCTGATCTTTGGTGTTTTGAGAGTGTTTGAAGTGTTAATAGGGGCCAAGAAGAAACTATGAAAAGATAACATTGCTGAACCTTGACACCTATGGGAAAAATTTGACATAGGAGAGAAAGGCTTTTTACAGCTGAGAAAGGTTATCAAAATATTCTATTATTGATTTGAAATTGATTAAAAAAATAAAATTTAAGGGATCACAGTTTTTATCCAATGAATTCATCTCATAACATTTCTTAAATAATAAATAATGCCTTGTGATACTTTTCTTCTTGACTTTTTTGGGTGGAAGAAGTAGGATGGGAAAGAGTATGGGTGTAGTTGGGGTTAGTTAACAACAATAATGACAACGGCAAAACAGAAAATAAAACCAACGAGGCCTAATATAAGAAACTTCACCTATTCATGGCTGGATTTTAGTGACGCCGGCATTCATTTTATTATTGTTGTTTAGCAAATTATGATGCTGAGATTTGAAGCCACTCTAGACCTAAAAAAACTAATGCAAATAATAGTTTCTGCTATCTTGCTTGTGGGCCACAACTGCTTCTGATTCTAGAGAGTTCCATTGCGGAGCGCACAAGGGAATTAGGTTAACCTTGGCTTGGTTTGATGGTACTCCTACTCATGTTCTACATTATGTAATCACATTCACTGTTTTGATGCCTGTTCTGCTTACATAAAAGCACCAAACAAGGCAAGTGACACAAGTGCAGCTGATCCAATACCAATACTCCGTTAGAATGGCACAAGCACAGCATATTCCGACTATCTATACAAGTTAAATCAAAATCTACACATCTGTTGTTTTGAACCACGGATTTGGACTCAAAAGCATGTTTGTTCCGGCATTGAGTGAGGCAAATCCAATTCCATTCAGTGCAGCTACAGGTACAGAAGTTGTGGATGGCCCTCTCTCAACACCCTCATTTCCAAATGCCACAGTCAAAAATTTTGCAGTAAACCTTTTGAGCTAATAAGTAAAATTCAATACCGAGTTTTATAGCCTTAGAGCAAGTCTAGAAATTGTGTTGTACTAAAACCAGAGCAAAACAAGGAGGAACCCCACGGCCCTCATAATCTACAAAACTGGCTATTTCGAACAACAGGTTTGGAATTAAACAGGTTTTTTCGCTGCATTGTTTTAATCAGTGAACTGGCAGTTTGGTTATTAGGTAGGATTTTTGCCATTTCAATTCTACTTCTCTAAATAAATTCTGCACTGGAAACAGATATCCCCTTTCCATTTAACAAGGACGAATTCAAAAAGTTGCCCCAAAATATAAAACCGTGAACTCATTGCAAAATAACCAAATACAGACATCACATTTACTTTATAGTGCTGTTAATGGTAAATATTTCATAATAGTACCAGTTATTGGATGCTTAAAACTTGCATATAAGTTTAGACAAAGAAGCATGATCTTTTCAGTATTTAAAGCAAAGTTGCTTGAATTAAACCAGCAGAAATCTAATGCTTAAGATGAAATCCCAAACATGTCTGGAACCTTATCTGCTAAGAGACAGCGGCTCAGTTTCAAGATAAAAATCAAAATTGAATTATTTTTGCATTTTTTTATTCTAGAAGCTAGTCAGAAAGTAAAAACAGGGTGAGCTATGTCAACAAACTTCTTGCTAAATATAGAGGTCAGTTACGTTCTTTATCTTTGTTCTGCAAGTTGCCAAAGTAGATCTTTTATATCAGCCTCATATTCATCCTAACACTTCTCCTTTATTTCCAATAATAAAATGAATATCATTCCTTTCAGTAACTCAGTTCCCCCCTCAAAACACAGCATATTCCTTAAAACCTAGAAATCCCCATGAGCAAACATCCTCAACTCAAAATGGTTTGGGTTTAATATGAATATTACAAAATTAACGGCCAATAAACCCGGTACTCTGCACAATACCATCAAACATTAATGTCATTCCTCGAACCCAAAACAAAATGCAGCAATTGTTTACATGAAATCACACGGCAAGAAGCTTAAAATTTCTCAGCCGCAACTGCAACAAAATTGTAAATATACTTGGTTACATTAGTATTTGGCATGAATGATTGAATTGGGTTCCGCCAACACTGATCTCCCTCAAACAATTAATGTTGAAACGCCTGGGTAGCCCATAGAGGGAGAGGTGCACGTAGCATAACGTCGAGACCAGTAACAGGATGCTCAAAGGACAAGGTTTCTGCATGAAGGTGGTGTGCATGATGAGTTGAACCTTTCCACTCGTACACACCTTCATATTTCACATCCCCTATGATAGAAATCCCTAGGTATTGACAGTGCAACCGTATCTGATGCGTTCTTCCACTCCGAGGATACGCTCTCACCACTATCTCACTCTCGTCACCATCCTCTTTCACCGCTTTCTCTTCAACCACCAAAACATTTCCCTCGTTGCCGGAATCCGATACCTCCCTAAAGCTGCCATTTCCGTTTACCGACAACACCTCAAAGGAAGTTTCCATGGACCGGACAACCGACCCACCCGGTAGTGTGCGTCCCACATCGGAAGCAGCGTAGACTCGCCAGGCGCCGAACTTGGACCTCCCGTGACCGGATCTGACGGTGACCTGTTCCCAATTGGGAGGAGGACCGGTGCATAGGGCAATGTATGTTTTCTTCACTCTGTGTTCGGTGAAGGCCTTGACGAGTTTAGCAGCCACCTTGTGCGACTTGGTCAAGAGCAATATGCCACTGGTGTCGCGGTCGAGTCGATTAGCGAGGTGAAGCTCGTGCGATTGAGAAGCGAGGGAGGAAAGGAGGGTCTCGCAGTAAATTCCATGATGTTTGTTGACTGCGATGAGGTGGTCGTCGTGGTAGAGAATGTCGGAGGGTGAGAGGGAAAAGATGCTTGAATTTGAAGAAGCCGTCATGGCTCTGCTGAGCTCGATTTGCTTGGAGATTGCGGGAAGCGGAGGGGACAGTGGCACTGGGTAATTCTCAGCGGCTACGGCGGTTTTCCGTTCGGGATGGTGTGAGAATGACCCTGACATGGCTACGGCGGAGAAGACGAAAGGTTTGGGGTCGAATGAGAGCATGGTCACGAGGGAGGGGTAGGGACTCGCAAGTTTTTTTTTTTTCCCTCTCATGAAATTGGACCGGCCCACTCACTACGGTTCAGTCCAATATCACCTCCTACAAAATAATATTTATTAAATTAATAACTTTTTTTTAAAATAAATTTTATTTAAAATTAATAATAAAAATGATATACATACATATCAGGAGGTGGGGACTGAGCGACTGGTCTACCCAACCGTCTTCCTCTTTCATTTATCGTATTAGGGTTTTCAGATATCAGGATTGTTCTCCTTCCCTCAAATTCACCGAAGAGTAGGTTTTCAGAGTTCAGAATTGTAATCGTCCCTCGTATTACTGCGTTTTCAAACCGACATTTGACTGTACCCAAAATTCTTACGAAGATCGAAATTCTTCCGCGTTTTCGCTTCGGCTAAGGTTCAACGCGGACAATTACGTATGGCTTCTTCCTCAGTAATCACTCCTGAAGATGTGTTGGAATCGCTGATGAACGACGGCTCAATTGATGCCCTCAGATTGAAGATCATCAACCAGCTCAAAGCCAATGTAATTTCTACCCTCCTTTTTTTGTTCGATTTCTAGTCCTCGTAGAAATTTTGTTAATTCTGATAGCGTCTTTACCTGTCTATTTCTCTTCAATTTGCTCTGACCTCTAGTCTGATCGTTTTGTGTTGTTTCAAACAGGAGGAATTGAGAAGTACTACTATAAAGATGGCTGAGCAGAGTAAGGTTCTTAACACCCCTGGTGCTGAAAAGCAGACTAAAAGAGAACTTTTTGATGCTCTGCGGCAAGAACTTGAGTAAGTGATATGAACCTAAATGTTCTGTATTCTTATGGCCATCGAACTATTCTTATATAGAACTTAAATCAAATCTATGCACTTACGATAAGTCCTGTCATGTTCCAAATTAAACTAAAAGACATGTATAATTGATAAAGTGCAGCTGCCACTGTAGCGTTGCTGCATTAACCAGTGTGAACAATACTCTCGCTACACTTGAAAATAGCAAATATGCTAGGGTCCGCAATACATTTTAATATGTTTATCGGCAAATTAAAAATTAAAGTCCTACAAATATGTGTGATCATTCTGGAATATTGAGTAGGTTTCAAATTTATCACTTTACTATGAAATTATCCATAGCATTGGCGTAAATCTTCTCAAAGATTAGTAATTTTCCACGCACTATATGGCATAACGCATTCCACTTGTTGGGTAACTAGTTGACTGGACCGTATTGTGTTTTAAGTATGCTGGATCAACTTGAAAATTTAAGTTTCTTCTACCTCAGTGTTTTTATGTTGTCTATCAAACTTTGAAGTCACACATTGGGTTAGATTACCAAACTTCGAAATTCATAATTTTTTCATCCTCGAGTCCACCATCCAGAAACTCCAAAGGTGTGTAGATTTGTAGTCACCTTTTGGAATCTTTGCATACGATCCAACTTGATCTCTATGCAGGCTTCTTACCTCTTGCATAATTTGCACCGATGTTGCTGCTAGTGCCTAGATTTGCATGCTCAAATTTGGTTCTTAGCTGTGATCTCCAAATTGATGTATGTGCAAATGAGATCTGAAACCCAGCCAAAGGAGGGCCTTTGAAGTTTGAACCCAGCCAAATGATATCTGCATCAAAATCATCATTTTGTCATCTGTGTATGGACTGTGAGATTGAGTAACTAAATTGATGTCGATTTTCTTATAATTGATATTGCTCTATATTGTTGTGGGTCAAAATTAATATCGAAACCAAAGAGATGGTTTTTAATTTTCAGAGGATTGCCGCAGGGATTTACTCATTTCTGCTATTAACCTTTTATTCCCTGCCCCACAACGATTTTTCATGTTTGGAAGTAGAAGCTGTGTGTTTGGAATTGGATATGTTAAAACAATATATAAGCAGGGCTCTGCAATGCACAGCTACTTGGTTGTACAAATTTCAAAATAATTCTTAGTCGCTCTTATTCATGAATAACCGTTTCCTTGTGTTTTCTTGTGGATGTTACATGTAGGATTTGGAAGCATTCTTGCATTGGTAGAAGTGATTATTCCCATTAGGGTTGTATCTTCATGATTATCATTGTATATCTTTTTTGTTCAGACTTATTGATATGCATACTTGGCTCACTGGTCTTCTGGCTTTTTCTTACATCAATGTTTATTTCATGCAGAGCTTCTGTACTTGAAAAAGCCTCAAAATCAGTTTGGGATTTAATTGTAGACAATAATGGCCTGGGAAAGGAGATAAGTGAGACAGTTGAGCGAGTGTTTTGTCGATTGAGTGGCCAGGAGCCTCCGCTGTTTCCACTTCCTAATGGAGAACCGCAGTCTGAAAAGGAGGCTGGCAACAGAAAAGAAAAAGGCAAGGGAAAGCAGAAAGAAAATGAAAGCACAAATACAAATACTCCTTCAAAGAAAAGAAGCTTCAGTGACATAAATTCCGGAGGACCAGACGAAACTGCAACCAGGTTCTCTGATCCTGCAGCAGTATCGGAAGGTTCTGGCAAATCACCTCTATCAATTTCGAAGGCTTGAGTTGCAAATTCGACAATCCTTTTGTAACTGAAGTGATCAAATCTGGTAAATATATTTATTATATTGACACGTTGTAGAACTTCACTGCAGTTTGGATGAATCTTGGCACTGAAAGTTTTGTGTATTATGCAACAGTCATTGTGTATGCTATACCCACAATTGATGAAAATGATTCATGAAACTTGAAAAGTCTGTTGTTGTTTGACTGATTTTTTATATTTAATCTTGTGAAGGTTCATAGAGTAGATATGGGTATTACAATGTGCGTATCATGGTATATGCCATAAAGGTTGAAGCTCTCTTGTTTTGCATTTAATCTTACAACATAATTCAATTGCCCTAAAGCAGTTAAAATTTTCTAGCTAAAAATCGTTTCCAGCTCAAAAATCCAATTGAAATTGAAAAAACCTTGTTAGTTATATATTTAAGAAACTTTTAACTGTTTTCATAAATTGAATTGAGACTTAGACTGTGTTATTATGAACAATCATGCTTTATTATCTGCATTGTTGTGACCGTGTACATAATGATTTCTACATTAGCTTTTTCATTCATTATTACCTCGACATTTGCTAATGATAATGGTTTTTGTTTTGGTTGCGTTTTAGTTCAAGTAGATAGTCAAGTGGTGGAAAATAAAAGACATTAAGGAAGTTTTTAAACTAGATTTTTTGACACTGTTAAAACATTTTTTAATAAAATTTAGAAGATTAAAATGTGTTTCATTAGAAGAGTGTTTTTGTAATTGGTGCAGTAAGTGAATAATAACAAATTTGGAGTGTATGTTCCAATGTAAATCAGAACACTAACCTTGAGTTACGTGGCTTCATTAACAACTGAATTCTCTTAAGCATTTATGAAATTAAGGTAAATATAAATTGTAGAGCGTCTAATCATTGGCTTATTTATCAAGAAAGCATTCTTTTTGCATTTGGAGCGCGGGATGCCTACAACTACAAGCTCCGCAATTGCTTTGGCAAGATACTTGCGTAACAATTATTACTATGGTTAGTGTTAGTGGCTCAATATCCTATTTAACGTTGAAAATTAAATATCCGAACACCTCACTCGTTGTTTTCTTATATAGGTACAGATGCAAATACTTTGGAATACCCCTAGGGGTTCTTTAGCAACAAAGGAACCTGTTCATTTTTTAGTTACAAATGAACGAAGGTGAGTGCCTCCAGCTTCAACCTATCTAGTTGGAATGGAAGATTTCTTTCATCTAACTTGATCTGATCATTATGGAATCAGATTCTACTTGTACCTAGGATCCGTTTATTTTATCAACATTAGAAAACAGAACCCAATATTTACTAAAGATTAAATATTTATAGATGAATTCACCTCATAACTCAATCTATCTGTATAGAACTTCTACTCTACTGAGTTTCTTAGTCAATGTTTCTCATAAAAAAATCAAGGGCAAGTAGGAAACTTATATGAACACTTGGAAATCTGGACTGAACCTGTCTGCTGGATAAAAAAATCTGTTGAATCGTTGAGGGTACGTGTTTAAGTAAACTATAAAATTGATTTGAAGAAAATATGATCAAAGAATCAGAAATTTGGTGAAAAAAAAAAACCCGAGAAAAACTCGTCTATAAAAATTCAATGATTTGAATTTTATTTTTTACTATGCTACTATTATAAAATTAGATTATGTTTCCTTTAATATTATTAATACTAATTCAATCATTATGCACACCACCATAAAAAAAAAGTGACAAGTTGTTATTTTTTTAATCTGCCAGAACTTTTGTATTTTATTGTTCTAGCTTCGTAAATATTTATGTTTATATCTTTTAGAAAAATTTAAAATGCATCTGCATGGGCTACAATTTTAAGAAATGACGTACATAACATATTAAAAAAATTATAAATCCTTTTTCAGTTTAACCAAAAATCTCAACCAAAGTGTTTCATGAAATTCAAATAACAATTTCTCTAAAAAAAAGAAAGAAAGTAATCCACTACGAAACAAAATATTTTATGGCAGTAATAGCTCTTCTGGGTAGAACCAGCACTGTTGATCATCATGCGAAGCATCCCTATGCATATTGAAATTGATATGAGTTGAATTATTGTTACTTTGAATATGAGTGAAGGCATTGACATGAATCCAATCATCTGTTTTCGTATTGTTGGACAGACCTGCATTGCTAAATAGATTAGCCATATCATTTGCTTGAGTTGACAATATGCCTTGTGTCAAATTTAATGTCGGGGGTACAATAGTCTCTCATCGTGTCGTTAATGTGATTAGGTGAAGACTCTTTTGAAGGAAAAGTGTCACAATGAAAGCCTCGATTCCAAGGAGTTCACATTGGACCTTGGAAAGGCATTTGATCGTTGATGGTCTCAACTACATTATTAAAAAAAATAGTATCATGATTATGATTTATCATGTTGCGATAAGCACACGGTGCTATGGAAAAGTGGTGTGGTTGATGCCCGAGGTTTGGTGAACTACTTGAGGCAAAACCATAATTGGTTGTTGCTCACCAGCAAAGGCATTTTGTGATCCGTTTCAATGCAGATTATGACTAAAAGAAAAGGGTGTTCTCCTTTGATGTATATGTGAATCAAAATAAGCAGAATTTGTACTAGGAAAAGGTCATTGACTCAATTCCGACAATCGATTATATCACATTTCATTAGATTCTCTAGCAAGTTAAACTTTGGTAGATATAGGTAGATGCTGTAGCATATCATTGTTAACATTCTCTCTCGTAGTATAAGAATATGTTTCGTTATTCTATGCATGACTTAATTAGAAGCTATTTGGATGGCAAATTATCTATTACAATATAGCAACACAAGAATTTTATAGATAACACTAATATCATCAAGAAGATATTTTAATTATTGTATCTCACAAGTTGTAGTAGTGAGAGCTTTATATTTAGCTTGGGAAGAACTCCTAGAACTCCTAGACACGGTAGGTTGCTTCTTAGATCGACAAGAAATGAGAGAATTTCCAAATAAATAATGTATCCCTGACAAATTTTTTGGTATTAGCACAGTCAACCTAGTGTCATTATACTCTTTGACTTATTCTTTAAGTTGAGTTTTACTGTTGGTAGCAAGAAATAAACCTCTTCTCGGAGTTTGTTTCAAGTAGTGCAAGATTCTCATAGCACGCTAATGATGAATATTAGTTGGGATAAAAACAAACTGACTCAAATGATGCACAATATGAGTGATATTGGAACAAGTATTTGTTAAGTATATCAGTCCTTTTATACAAGTGATGAAGGATAAGGAATAACTTCTTTCATATCAAGTGTAAATTTGTTATTCATAAGAGTAATAGCAGGAACACATCCCATCATTACTGTGTCTTAATTTAAAACATGTTTTCTTTGGCACAAATGAATTTCAATTTTATTTCAAACAACTTCTAATCTAAGAAAATATGTTAAATCACCAAGATCTTAATTTTGAAAGTCTTATTGAAAAGATTAGTTAACTTTTTAATTTCAGTAATACTAAAACAACAATACTGGAATTATCAATATTTTTAAGAAATAGAAAATGATTAACTTTTTGGACCCAGTATAACCTCGTGAAAAAAAAAAAAGATGGAAAGTTTTTTATACCATTTGCATGTTGGATTGTCTTAGTCTATATAGAGATTTGTTTAATCTACAAACCTGATAAACTGAGTTTTTTGTGCCTACCTGGAGGGATCTGCATATATATTTCTTTATACAAATTTTCATGCAAAAAAGCATTATTAATATATAATTGTTTAAGATGCTAATTATTAACATTAGCAGCAAGAAGTGAAAGTCTAAAAATGGTTAACTTAGCTATAGGGCAAAAAGTATAAAAGAATTCCAGGCCTTCTAATTGGGTATATCTTTTAGCAACAAGTGTATCCTTATACCTATCTATGCTTTTGTCATCTTTTCTCTTGATTTTATATCTTCGCCTACATCCTATGACATATTTATTATGAGGCAGATTAGTCACAATTCAAGTGTTATTATTCTCTAAAGTACTAATTTCATCACTCATAGCTTTCTTTCAATAAGAGTACTTATAAGCTGTAATAGTTCTTAGGTTCATGATCAGTTTCAATTGCAAGCATAACATGTTTAAAATTAGAAGATAACCTATCATAAAACATATATGAAGAAAGTGATATCTATTCTCATTCTTAGTTGAATTAATTGTTACTTGATCATTTTTGAAGTAATGCATCCATCAATCTGATCCAAATCATTAATAACACTATTTTGATCTGTATTCACACTATGAAGATTTTCATTATAACCATAAATATTTTCATCATCATTAACACCATTTTCAAAACTATTATAAAGAGACAAAGAAGTTTGTTGAAAAGAAATACCTTTTTTGCTTATGATCATGATAAAGGAAAATACTTTCATAGAAAACAACATTTCTAGATATTTCTATGATTTGATTAATCAAATTAAACACCAAATACCCTTTAGTGTTGGCTTTATAGCCTAAAAAAATCTAGGATTAGTTTTTGGGTCAAGCTTCTTTCTTTGAGCAATAATAGTACTAATATAATAAAGGCAACCAAAAAATTTTTTGTTAGAAATATCACACAACTTATCATACAATTTTTCAAAAGAGAAACATTGTCAAGATACAGAGTAGGAGTTCTTATTAGAAAAATAGCATGTTTACAGCATAAAACCAAAATTGCTCATTAAGATTAGTTTAATACAATAAGGCTCTAGCTACATTAAAGATTAAGGATATTTTGGTGTTTCTTTTTAATGATAGTTTTTTTGGTTCAGGGTTTCAATACAAGTGATTTGGTGAATTATGCCACGAGAATCATAAAAACTATTCATTTTAAATTTTACACCATTATCAAATCGTATATATTTAATGGTTTTCTAAAACTGAGTCATAATGTTTTCAACAAAATCAGTCAAACATTTCATAGTTTTAGATTTATTCTTTAAAAGAAACAACTAAGTAAAACAAGTATGATCATCAACAATAGTAAAAAAATATTCATTACCACTCATAAAAATACTAAAGCATGACTCCCATATATCAACATGTATAAGATAAAATCTACATGTGGTGCGAGATTTACTATTAGCAAAAGGAAGTTTTCTTTGCTTAGCCAAATGGCAAGTGTTACAAACAAAGTCATTCTTACTACTGATGAAAGGATATTGTCTTTTCATTATCTCGAGCCTTTCGGCAGATAAATTCCCCATTCTCATGTGTCATATATCAAGAATGCAATTTAGAATAGTAGTATTTAAACAATATGAAAGATTATTTTGTAGACATATAGCATATAATCCAACTTCAACTCCAACTATACCAATCCTCTCTTTGGTCTTTATATCCTGAATTATGCAAGATTTTGAGGAGAAAATAAGTTTAAGATTATGACTTAAAACTAATTCAAAAATAGTAATCAGATTGTAGCTAAAATCAGTTAGGTATAAAACATCTTGCTTTTAACAATTCCTTTACGAGTTGCATTAACATGTTTTCTATTAAGGAGCTTAGCAATGATGGACACAATAGTATTTTATGAGAAAATTTTTTAAGGAGTAAGATACATGATGTGTAGCTTATGAATCAATAATCTAACACTCTTTATTTTTGCTAAAATTATTAACAGAAAGAATTTTACCATCGCTTACCATTCATATTATGACCAATGCAAAAGTGGTGATAGATCCAACTTGGTTGATATATGCAGGTGTTGAATCAACATTGTCATTAGCTCTATATTTTTGAATTAGACTCATGAGGGCTTGATATTGTTGTTGTGTCAGTCTGAAATCATTTGATTCACCGGAATTGTGCAAAGTAAAATCTTCTGCATTTTCTTGAACAATTTCTATGTTATTCATACTATTTCTAGAATTTGTATCTAAAAGGAAACCCGTGTTTCTTATGGCATATATCAATTGTGTGTCCACTTTTTCCACAGTGAATGCACACCTTCTTCCCTTTCGTATTTTTATTTTTCTTGATTGGGAAAATTGTGTTTTCTGTAGCACACTATCTCAGTGTGTCATATACGATCACAAAATTGATTGAGTTTGTATTATTAACCTTTCTTTATTTCATTTTAATAAAAACTTCTGTTGAGCTGCCTCTCTTGTTAGGAGGCAAATGAACAAATTTTGGCTATGGTTGATATCGGGTCCATCAACAAATTTGAACATTGCTGGTTGAGACAATTTAGAAATTACATAGCTTGGTTTTCTCTTTCCCTTTATGCAATATTAGCAAGAACACAACAAGAACATTTGGCTTTGCACACACAGACTGAGTCTAGCCGAAAATTGTCTAAATCATCCCATATGATTTGCAGCTTGGTAAAGTATTCGATATTGAAAGGTCTTCTTACTTGAGAGCAACAGGGATCATGTAGTTGGATTGATATTTTTCAACTAAAAGATGCAGAACAAATTATCCTGAAAATATCTAGACTTTAGATCTCTTCAAATATCTTCGGCTTTGTCCATCTACAAAACCCTCTGTCAAATCTATTTAAAGACAGAATGTAAAATCCAAGAATTTATCATTTTGTTACATCTTTGTCAAGTCAAATATTTCTAATCATTTCTTCTCAAGTTCGAGCATAGTCCCATTTATAAATTCAAACTTATTTTTGACACTTAAAATCTCTATGGGTCGATTTTAAGGATGGTAATTGTTACCATAAAAAACACGAAAGACAAAATAATTTACAAATTCTCGTTAGAATGAATGTACAAACAACTATGCACTGAGGACTATGATGAAAAGAAAGATAGGAAAGAAAAACAAGAAAAAAAATAGAAGATTCAAAAACAAGATTAAGAGATAGCAACAAAGCTCTTTGATAGATAGCAACATATGATAGGTTTCGTGCTTAAAACTTCAAACTTCACGGAGTATAGAAATGAGAAAAAAAAAATGAAAGAATAAACAATAGAAAACTTTCATTAATAAGAATCCATGAATCAAAATATACAAAGAGTATTTAAATAATCTGCTAATTAAAAAGACTGTCATAACTGACAAATAATAAAACTCTAAAACCAGGTAATTTTTTTTTTTTCTTATCATGTATGCTTCAGTTATGGGGAGTCACATCTCATGTATGTAAATAAGGAATTATAAGTTTCGGTGTCACGGAGTTTTATCTTATGTATAATGGCCAATTATGAGATATTTTGCGGATGAATTATTTTACTTGGATAAAAATTTATGAAAAAGAATTAAAATTTAAAATTTATAAAAATATCTTAACTGCTCACTAATAAAAAAATTTATCCAAAAAAGTATTTCAATTTTTTTTTATATTTTTCTATTTTTTTCATGCTTCATTTTTTTATTTATTTTCTTTTATTGTCTTTCTTCATTCTCTTCTTCTTTTCTCTTTGCTTTTTTCTTTTCCCTTCACTCTATTTTTCCTCTTTTTTCTTTTTATATCTCTTCTTCATTCTTCTTGTTTATATTTTTTTTTCCTTATCTTTATCCTTCATCCCTTAACACATAGAAAATGAAACTCAACTATTATTTATAATTTTGTTGTTTGAGTTATCTTTCTTCAAAAATCATTCTCAAATATTTCTCATACAGAATTACACATAATGTTGGATCAAAGTTCATTTGTCATGATAAACATAAATAAAAAAATAAATTACATATGTTTGAATAAATATTAGTTTACTAATCAAATAATAAAAAAATTATTAATTACATATAAATATTTATATTCATTTATACACACTCCAACTTAAAATAGAGACAACTGAATCCTTAAACAAAATTCATGTGAAAAATCTATAAAATTCTCTCCATGAACTTTTTGAGAGTTTTTTTCATTTTTGTGTCATCATTTGAGATCTCGTATTAATATCTCTAAGTTCTCTTTGTTAGACTCCTCTTTTAAGTCTTCCTTCAAGATATTATCTAACAAGTCTATCATAGATAAAATTACTCTTGTCACACTTTTTCCAACTAACAAGATATAAGAATGTTAGGAACAAAGCAATAAAAAGATGTGAGAAAAAGAAACGATATAAGAGTTTAACATAATCCAATTAATAATGTGTATACCTAACAAACATTTAATTTTGGCCTACTTTAAAAGTTTTACAACATGTTGCTTTTATAACAACATAGAAAACAAATAAAACTTCTAATCCTTTATATAAGAAGCAAATAAATAGGTAATTATGATTAATAAAGATCAAGTTAAGTTATTTTATTTTATTAATTATATCGTATAAATTTCAATTTATATTAAAATATCTAAAAAATAAAGGATTTGAGTGGTAAACATATTTAATAGCATCACTTATAATTCGAGAAATATTTTATTTTGCCAATAAACATGTGTTATATTGTTAGTAAGTCAATGAATGCATTTCTTAGCATTTCTATTAATAAACTTGATAATAGACTATGCTCATAAAAAACTTGATAATAGACTATGTTCACTTATTTAAGGATTATGGGATTATTGGTGGTCCTCTGCTGATTATTGATTAATGATATAATATTTTTAAAATATATCTAATGCCTATTAACCAAAGATCGCCCAAATCAAATGACCACCTTATATGTATAGAAGCCATTATTCAATATTATAATATATCTATTTTTTTTATCTTCATTAAGTTTAGTAGCCAACTTAAGTTGGATTCTGGTAGACATTCAATATTGTATAAGCTGGCCAACGTGTTATTTAGAAGTAGATAACCACAAGGACAATTATAAATTACTAATAGGTTTAGTTCCCAACACGTTTTATTCGAACAGATCAAAGTGTATTTGTCATAAATATAAACTTTGAGAATATATGACACATTCCCAAACACACTCATCTTTCTAGAAGAGTAATCACAAACTTTATGCTAATTATTTTATAAATGTATGAGATGTAATCCTTGGGGCTGAGTAAACTATAAAAGCATGAAGCAATGTACTTCCAAACTTTTTTTGTGTTATCTCTATCCACTGCCTTGGTAGCATGACATCGCAATATGCGATGGCTTTTAGATTAAATAGGACAATGGCATTTCGAAGTGACATTAGATTTTGTACATGAAAAAACTGTCACATGCGTTTTTGTTTTTAAAACATAAAGGAACGTGCGTAAGGAAAGTGGTATCCACGTATGAAAATGTTTTATTTAGAAGTACTAAACTACTGTTGCTTCTGAAGCAGATCATAGAATGACACACCTAACACGTGGATGGCTTTTGTCAGCAGAAAATTCACTAACACAATCTCACACGTAGATTCTTACCAATATTATATAGTCTCTGCGTGCGTGCGTGCTTGATCTCTATGCAGGTTCATGCATCAGCAGTGAAACCCTGTTAATGGTGTGACCTCTCATTCTGATGGTGGGTCTCCACTCTCCACTCTGCAAACGCAATTGGGTAGTTTTCGTGGATTCAAATGCGAGGTCGGTAATATTGCGTCTTCTCATTTCAAACTTTACTCCATATATAGCCGTCTTAGTCTCCAATCATTACTTCCAGATCATTGCAAATCATTTCAGACTTGCTTCAGCGCTATAATCCAAAACCACAACTTGTTGACATTATACCATGAAATCAACTCACACACACAACATGTCACCAAAAGGGTCATTAGTTCTCGTTAGAAAAATATGAAATAACACGGTCATTTCAAACCCTGTTACTTCAGATTAAAGCTATTACTTTTATACTCCATCCATGTAATGGATGATGTGATAAACAATGGTGTCACTTTCAGGTTAAATGACGGCAGACTGAAAGGTTTAAAAGTAGGAACGAATGGAGTGAGTCACGTCACGTTTAGGATATGTGATTGTTATGGACATGAAGAAATGAATAAAGTAATAGGAAAATTTGGATACGCGTGAGCATGGACAAAGATTTGGCTGCTCTTGTTACGTCACAAAATCTGGAAGCATCTCTTTCTTTGGCCCTCGTCAAACTGGGAGTCATGTGACCACTTTCTGTCGTTCTCGTTGGAGTGGAAAGAAAGAAAGCAAACCACATTCAACACATATTCAGATACATACACTGCAATAGTAGCAGTGTAGCATATGGCGTCTGCTGCTGCTTTTTTTGAATCAAGTTGGAAAGTTACCTGGAACATTTTCAGTGAGGTCATGTAATTATTAATCACCTCCATCTTTAATGATGCTTTATTTGTTGAATTTGTTTGACTTTGTTAGAGATTTATCTTTCCTCGGTGCTATGAACATGTTAATCAGCTTTTAAGAGCTAGTGAGAATGATTGCTCACTCACGAGCCTTTTTCCTATTCCTTATCCTCCTCGTAAAATTTTTTTTTAACACAGTAGGTTACCCATTTTCAAAGTATGATGACAAATATTTGATGGATAGATTGAATAGGGATGATTTATACCTATTTGTACATCCAATCATCCATTTAAATATTTTTTAAGAGACAAGAGTATGAAAATAATGTCATAAGCAAGAGCGAATCTCTCTTGAATAAAAATGTTACAATTGGTCAATCACCTTAAGATTTAAGAAAAAGAAAAACATCTAAGAATTAAATTCTTGAATATCCTCTAAAACCTTAAAATTGTGAAATCATATTACAAAATCAACTTAAAAACTTCATTCGAGCATGCAACCAGAAAAGGAAAGCATACAATAAATAACAAAATTAGTTAGTAAAAATTCAGCACAATATGAAAACAGAGACAAAGTGATCACACAATCAACTTTTTAAACCATGGTTTTGAATCACAGCAACTAAAAAAGCAAACTCCAAGAATTATTGAATATCTCAAATCAAAGTCTCTCTCTGTTATAAAAAGAATATTTGAATGATTGAATCAAATTTTGTATTTTTTTCATAAAAAAATGAGAGATATATGGCATCTTCTATTACTAAAGGTTTTAATAAATTAAAACCAGTTTAATCCATTAAAACAATTTAATTAATTAAACTAAACTAAGAATTAAGCTCTTAAATTTTTAATGTTAGAAGTGATATTTTAGTAAGGTTGAATTTTAAGTAATTTTAATTAATTAAAAAGTTGTTTAAATCAATTAAAATAAAATTAAAAGGAAGACTTAATATTTAACTGATTTTAATAAACTGAATTTAATCGATCAAAATACATTTTTAATTGATTAAAATGTATAAGTTAATTTTCCTTTTCTTAATAAATATAAATCTAGTAATTTTTTTATATTTTAATTTTAAATAGTTAAAATGCGTGACTTTGTGTGCAACTCAAAGTATCTTTATTTTTAATTAACTATGTATATTTATATAATTTATATCTTTGATTTTCTTTCTAGTATAAAATTAATTTTCTCCAGGCAAAAATCATTACACACATATTTAAGACTAATTTGGTAATGCATGATGTGAGAGAAATTAATCTTGGTGTGTGTCTCTGTTTTATATATATTAATCATATTTAGTATTTAATTTATATTTATTTTTCTTGTATTCTAATCTTTTACATGAAGGAATGAAGGACTTGATAGAGTAGAATGTTTGAAATTTACACTCAGAAAGAAAATGAGTTATTAAAATTAGGTTTATTTATTTTGCTACAAGAAAAATTGTTTATAAAGATTGAATTAGTAGTATTTAAATTTAAGTAATTAGTAAAAATCTAAATTTATAGTAAAAATCGTTTATTTTTTATTTTTAAGACCGTTTAATATTAATTCAGAAACTTATTCAATGAAAAAAAAAATACCATAATTTGAAGACTCTTAATTTCTAAAATATTTTATAAGTTAATGAATTTTAAAATATTTTATAAGTTAATATGTACCATAATATGTACCATAATTACATTAATAGTGTTTAAGACTTAATTACACTATTAATGTTCCATATATAAAAAATATACAATTTTAACCTTTTAATCTGGACTCTCTAAAATGTTGCAACTATATTACTTTAGTTCATTCGTGAATTAAATTTTGTTGATATGTGGTGTCGAATTGAAGACTAAAAAAAGATAATAATGATACCTATCCGACCTAATTGCAATTCAATGAATTAAAATAATATATCAATAATACCTAATGAGATCAATTAACAGAATCGAAATAGGGTAGATTAAAATCACTAAATTGTAATATTGGATAATTAAAGGTATAAAAATTTTATTTAAGTAAGCTTACTTAAAAAGCTTCAATTTGAGCTTTTAAAAAAATATAGTTTAAGTTTGAGTTATTTAACTTATTTATAACCTAAAATTTACTTATGTTATTGAATTTTTTAAACATTTTTTATTCATAGAATTTTATACTTTCTTATATTTACTTATAAAAGAGACGTACTTTCTTATAATATTATTTTTTTCCTCGTAATTTTATACTTTCTTATATTTAGTTGTAAAAAAGACGTACATTCTTATAAAATTACTTTCTATAAACAGAAAATAAAAATATTTTTATAAAATTTGTCATTATTTGAGAAAGTTTCCAAAAGTATTTTCAAATTATAATGATATGATCTATTTAATTTTATTTATTTTTATCTACGTATAATTACACATACATATAATTATTTTAATTTAATCAATAACTCCAAATTTAAATCTTGAACATATGAAACTTTAATCATTAAATATTTTTAAGAAAATTTATCCATACTGAGTAAAACTACCACTCATAAAGAAGTTATGTGGTTTCACCAATCTTAATTAACTTTAACTTCGATTTAAAATACATAAACCCGGATAAAATTTGGAAAAGCCTTCTTAAAAATAAAGAACACAAATAGATTTATCAATTAAAGCACAACTTTTAGCCTATCTTGAGAAGTTGGTGAGAAACTTGATTTGATCTGAAATAATCAACCTATTTTAGGAAGCTTCTACTTAAGTTAAATCAGTCCACTAATTACTTTTTTTCATCAAGAAAAAGATCTTAGTCCACTTTGTTCAGACTTTAAAGATAAACACTAATTAACCCAATACGAGATAATATATATAACCACGAGTAGCATACTTCAACCCAACAAGCCTTTCAGAAAACTCAGACTCTTGTGCAGATTGAGCTTGCTGTATCTTCTATGGCTCACAGCACTGCTTCTAATGACATAGCCATGACTTCATATAAATACAACTCTTCAGAGAATCAGTTTTTGTATTTCTCATACCTTCAGGATGAAAACCACAACGAATATCATGATGATGCTCAAACTGCGTGTAAAAGGGTATTGTTTTTTCTCATGCATGCAAACTATGATATCAGTATATTCAAATTCTTCTATATACTTTCAGTACCTACTTGCATTGCATTTTCCTTTTTCTTTTTTATTGTGCAGAGAATTATCTTGATGATGGTTATGCATTTGTGTTTTTCTTCTTCTATGTACAGGCCCTGAAAGAATTTTCCCAGCTTCCACCACCCATTGGGCTAAAATTCACTTTGACTCCTGAAATGCTGCAACCAAGTCAAGTTGCAGCAAACAAGGTTGAGAAACTGAAGGCTGTGCAGTTTCCAATGGATATGATCAGGATCGGGTACTTTAAGGTACGTAATTATTATATAATACTTGTAGGTCAAATGTAGAATGTTGAATGTAGATAGAAAATTGTTTTCTATAAATACTTTTGACCATTTTCTTCACTGAGTTCAGCTTCTTTTTACTTTTGGCTTCTATCGCTAAGTTCGACCCTTCAATTGTATTCTGCAAACGAATTTTGAAGTGCAGTTTAGAAGTTTTCATGGGTGAATCCTTAACTGTATTATAAATACAGAAAAATACAATTTGTATACACTTGAACAGATTTTGATGCATAGCCTTAGAGACAAAATACAATGATCAATTTCTTTACTTTTCTCTAAAAATAGTATTGATATAAAAGTTGAGTATGATTATTCTTGATCAGATTATTGAGTATAATTAACGACGTGCAGATTGAGGCTAAATATCCTTATGAATTGGTAGCTAAGTGTTATTACGCAAGACAAAAATTGATGTGGGAGATATTACACGATGGTCTCAAGTACAAAATTGAAATACAGTATCAGAATATATCAGCCATCCGAGCTGTTATCGAGGAACACTCACCTGGAATTCTCGAAATTGAGGTATATATTTTCCCTTCATTATTTTATATATATATATATATATATATATATATAAAAGTGTGTGTGATAATTTTTCATTGATAACTTGTTCATCTTTATTATTATCAAATGGACAGTAGGAAAGTTAAAGAAGTGGAAAGTGGGCCAAGATAAATAAGAAGTGCAATTGCAATGTCACGTTGCCACTTGAGCTCTTCATTTTTATACATAAATTAAATAGTTAAATTGATAATATCAATCACAAAAAAGTACGCACATTAAAATAATCGCAAAGCAAGCTAATGGATAACGAGTCCAAGTAAACCCAACTATCACATCAGTCAACAATTTCATTCCTTCTTCCATTATTTTATTTGAATTAATATAAAATTTGAAAGCATAATTAAGTGTAGAATATTTATAATTACAAGAAAATATATAATTAAGCGTTAAGATAAACTTTTAAATTATAAACTAAAATTATATCAAATTGTTGTATTTCAAAAGTAATCAATTTTTTGTTCATTGTTTAAGCGAACTAAACAATCCTATAAAAGGTGTTTGAAATCGCCAGTAAAAGAATATTAAGTAAAACCTAAGATAATATATTATAATTTAATAAACAGGGATGATAATTTCAAATTTATAAACATAACTAATTAATTACGCTACTTATTTTATTATTCTTTTAGTATCATACATATTATTGTTAAAAAAATCTAAAAAACATATCTATATTCATAATCCAACCTTCCTCGTCATAGTGCCACCCTTACTTCTCCTAATCATTTTTAATAAATATTAAAATTAGCAAATATTATATGCACTATTAATAGTTTGAGAGTTGAGATGGATTTCTTCACGTAACCTTTTAAGTGATTAAATAGCTTAATGATGAATCTTACAGTTAGACAAAGTACCATCATTCTTTCGGGAGATTGAACCAAAGCCCAAAAAGCATACTATGTGGACCATATCCAATGACTTCACCAATTCTCAAGCTTCACAATACCGGTATATTTTTAATCTTTCTACACTTTTTCTTTAATTTTTATGTTCAATTCAACACTATAAATGATTCACTTTTACATCCTGTATATTTTTTCAAAATTATAAAAATGTACTCCAAACATTTTGAAGGAGTTTTTCACATACAAAAAAGATGAAACAAAAGGGTTAATGTAAGATGAAATACTTTTGGCAAATTAAACTTAATAATTCTGGTGATATTCAGGAGGCACTATCTTCAATTTCCTGCTGGAGTTCTTGACCAACACTACATGAAGCTATTGCAAAGCGATAAACGATTGCTAGAATTAAGCCGAAGAAGTTTTCCTAGTTCACATTCTGCGTATTTTAATTTGCATTTAGATGAAGGAACCACTCAATTTTCTATTGGTCATGATCTACATGACATTGTCTACCCCTACTCCCTTAGCCTCTAAACGTCTGCTTTTGTAATCATCATGCTTCATATTTTTCAAAGAAAAAGTTTTTGATCTTTCTAAATTTTCTTGCCCTTTATGTGATACAAGCATAAGAAAGAATTGGTGCATTTCTTTTTCATTTATTAATTTTATCTTATGATCATATAGGCATCCGGCCTAATCAGCTCAACAACTAAGAGAATACTAAAACAGATAAGTAATAATATCCACCAAGGAAATAAAATAATTATGTAATCACAAGTATTTTTTAACTTTTACCATAACTGGGCTAAAAAATTATTCGTACCATAATTTGTAATTAATTCATACTTTTTTTTCTGACTGAATAAAAATCAAACTCGTTGAGTAGTTGTAACAAGTAGTGGTAAGAGTTACTTATAGGTGGTGTCAAATCCTCTCCATTTCTAAGGTAAATGGACATTTTTATGTGTGTAAATCACTATAAAAAGTATTATGAAAATAAAGAGAAGAACAAAGATGAACAAAGGACATCAGAATGAAAATAATATTATGAAAATAAAGAGAAGAACAAATATGAACAAAAGACATGAGAATGAATATATGCTCTCTGTTTTTTCTGTGTATTTCATTCAAAATAAAAAAACTGAATATATACAAGTACTGTACCCATTCTAGGTATAGCTAAATAAAGAAAACAAAATAAAAACAAATAAACAGAATTGATGATAATTTGATTCTACCATAAAGACAAAATCAAATAATTAGTTTCCTTCTAGAAGCCTTCTATCCATATCCTCTGAAACCCCCCGCAAGTTGTGGAGCAAATATTGATGAGACCCAACTTGGAACAAATAATCTTGAAAGACTGAGGACCTAAGGCTTTAGTATAAATGTCTGCTAGTTGCTCTGTGGTGGAAATGGGAAGCAAATGAATGAGACC
>Ga0099825_1002400_pt1 | contig 24879 bp, 14 predicted proteins | sample SiratroredBW_FD_76838 | JGI IMG/M metagenome (GOLD analysis project Ga0099825, IMG submission 76838) | Root nodule microbial communities of legume samples collected from California, USA - Siratro red BW | ecosystem: Host-associated > Plants > Roots > Nodule | place: USA: California | collected... | reverse complement strand
GTATTGACAACTGCATTTGTTTTTTTTTTTTTTTCTGTTTTATTTTTTATAAAAAAAGGTTAATGAAATTTATTTTTTAAATAAAAAACTATATTTTTTTTTTGGTATTGATACAATTGTTTAAGGCTTGGACTAGACCCTGAGCCTACATAATTCTTTTTAAAATAATTTATCAACATGTATGAAAAAGTATAATTAGAAATTTTATAGTGTTATTTTAATTAACTAGTTAATTGTTAATTATATGGAGTGAATAGAGGGAGACAATAAGAGATTGAAAGAGAGGGGGAAAAACCTCATTTGTCTTGTGTCTAAGCATTGAACTTCTTTTCCTTCGGCAGCAACAATGGCCGCAGAATCATCTCGCAGAAGCGGCAAACGCCCCTTTGTCGAAGAAGACGACGAATTAAGCAAAAAACCACCGTAATTTCTTTGCCCTTCTTCTCGCAAACAAACCTAATCCCGAATTAGGTTATTACACATTGAGTTCTGTGTTATTTTGATTTGGGGATTATTGTCATGTGGGTCACCTCCAACGCCTGTCAAATTCAAATATATGCCGTGATGGTTTGAAGAGAGTTTAGAGTAAATTTATTCACGTGAATACTATGTGTTAAGTTTGCGTTTTATGTTCATTCACCCCACTGGTGGTAATATATTCTGCTTCTATATGAGTCCCTTTGTCGGGATTTTAACTATTGAGACTGCAATGAATAGCTCGTGGAACTGAATTTGAGATGGTTGCATTGAATTTACACAGAGCAAAAAGGGTTAGGTTTCCAAAGGGTAAGAAAGTGAAGTCAGGAGATGAAGTTGTGGACAAAGGAAATGTTGAGGAGGGTGAAGTTGACTTAATGAATCCCCAAGTAGCTGCCAAAGCTGCCAAAGAGCGTGCAAATCAAAGAAATCAATTTACTGCTGAACTTTTTAGTGAGGACACTGGATTATCAGTTGCTGAAGTAACATACGAGGTTTGTTTTGAAGTTTTTCCTTAACTTTTCGACCTGGATAACATTTTTTTTTATCTAAATTAATCTTTCCTCTTTCTATCAAGTTCTTTCTCATGGACTCAGTAGAGTAAATAGTATGTTTGTAAAGCTTTTTTCATGCGGGCTGCTGTTCAAATGTATTATTGTAGTGTGATTTATTCCTAACCAACATCATTTACAGTAAAGTTTATTGGTGCAATGACCTGTTATTGGATTGACATAAAGGATAGGCAGGCAGTGATGGGTGATGTCTTGTGGCAGGATAACGAGAATTTCGTTGATGATGGGATTCAAATTGAGCCTTTCAACCTGGATAAAGAAAGGGAAGAAGGTTATTTTGATGCAGCAGGAAATTTTGTTGAATATGTGAGAGAGAATGAGATCAAGGTGAGGGATTTATATATATTTTTTATTTGTGATTCTTTCATTTGAATTCTGTTAATAACTTAATGAGCCTTACAGGATGCGTGGCTTGATAATATTGAAGTTGATCCAAGATATTCTGCATTAAAATCTGTACCAACTAAAGATGAAGATGAGGGACTGCCCGACCTTTCTTCTAAAGATATTGGAATCATGAAGAGGCGCATTGCAAATGTTCTGGAACCTGGGGAAACGGTAAGCGCATATTTTATCATTCTTAATCTTCTGATTTTGATGCCTTTGTCCTACTAAAGTATCATTGTAAAATACAATATTTATTTGCCGACTCACTTCTGAGTAGTTGAGATCATCCGTTTATTGAGGCAATCATTTTTTTTTATGGCCAAGGAGTTGTGAAATTTCTTGTAGAGGGAGTTCATATCCTTAAAATATATTCCAGTTAAAATTTTCTTACTCTCAAATCTGAACGTGTAAAGAATATGTAATTTTGACATTGTGTTTTTGTAGTTGGAACAAAAATAAATACAGAAAATAAGAGAACTGGAATCTACCGCTGCTGACTCCATAGTTACATATGCAAATTTACTTTTAACTTGAGTTGATAACGGTTTACCTCTCTGTCTCATTGTTATCAGAGAAAGCCTGTTAATTGCCTATTTAACAAAATAAAGTCTGAACGTGTAAAGAATATGTAATTTTGACATTGTGTTTTTGTAGTTGGAACAAAAATAAATACAGAAAATAAGAGAACTGGAATCTGCTGCTGCTGACTCCACAGTTACATATGCAAATTTACTTTTAACTTGAGTTGATAACGGTTTACCTCTCTGTGTCATTGTTATCAGAGAAAGCCTGTTAATTGCCAATTTAACAAAATAAAGGATTACTGGTGTTCATAAAGATAAAAATATAAACAAAATTTATTTGAAGTTAAATTTGGCTTGTATCTAACTGCAATTATTAATTTTCTATCATGTTCAATTTCCTGGTCTCTTTATATCTTTGTAACTGTATATCTTTATACTTGACTAGGCTGGAATAATATATATGTACTTCGTTAACGGGTGTTTGAGGTTCATTTGTTGGGCAGTATTAACAGATATTCTTCCAATAGGTCTTGCAAGCCTTGAGGAGGTTAAAAGGTAACAGTGACAGAAAGGCAAAAATGTCTGGTGAGGCTAAGATTGTATTTGACCAGCTAACTGAGGATGCTATGAAGCTGATGGAGAATGGTGAATACAGTTGAGTTAATCTCTCTGGCTTTTGTAGATATTAGGCATTGTGTAAACATGTAATCATATAGCCTGACGAGACTCTTTATGTCATGCAACTTGTTTTGCTTCATTGTTCCCTTAGTTGTATATTTCTACATGATGCTTAATTTTGGTTCCTTGACTTTTTTTCCCAGATGTTTATCATGAAAAGCGAGAGGTTTTTGATCGTGAAGCGGGTCAGTGTTATACACTATGCTTTATTCTATTTATATTAGTTGTATTGTTTTGTTCACACCTTTGGTTCATGGTTTGTCATTAAGTTTACATTGTTAACAACATGATGAAATATGCTGTTTTATTTTCTAACGTAATTGATTTAATTATTTGGTTTTCACTATTATAATTCTGTTCAGCTTGTGTTCTTATTATGGTCATGATGCAAGATAGAACATACTGTTTTATCATCAATATCGTACATGGAGTTTGTCAATTTTTAGTGTTCGGGGCAACTATTTTTGGGCTTCCATATTAATTAAGCTTTGGATTTTGGGGCAGGATATTTAATCTTCACTTTTTCCTTGGCTCTTCTTTCTTCTTTCTGTGATGATGTCGATATTTCAGTTTATGAGAAGTAGTGAAGGGTGCCTGTTTCCTGGTATTAATTGCTTATGCCTTCTACAATCTCCCTTTTTCAGAAGGATATGAGAAATTAGCCCGGGCAAAAGAAGGCACATCAAATCAACATCTGGCTAGTGTAGAAGCCACTGGCAATGGTGAAGATGATTATGATATGTTTGCCGATGATGATGAACAGAATACCAGTAAGCCATCTACGGATGAAAATAATGCAGTTAGTCAATCTTCATCGGATGCCATAAAGTCTGGTAATGAGGGTAAGTTGGCCTCCGAAATTTTTGTTACTGATTTTTATCTAATAAGTATTTACTTAACGGTGTTCTACTTTTCTTTCAGGTGGAGCATTGCAAAATGATTATGTGTATGATGAATCTTCTGGGTATGGTTCTTCTCTTCCATCTACATATTGGGAAATAATCTGATAGATATGACATTATTTATCTTTGTTGTAATATCAAAAACCAAAAGAAAAAAAAACAGTCATTATGGTATAAAGAAGGTGACAAGTTGATGTTTGTAACCCATTTCTTCTAATTAATTCTGTTATCAAAAGGTTCTGTTATAAGCTTGTTCTGACGTCATTATTTGATGGTCCAGGTACTATTACAGCAGCAGTTTGGGCTATTATTATGATCCAAATACAGGGCTTTATTGTTCTGCAGCATCAGGACAATGGTACCGCATATTCCTTTATCATCTTAGCGTGTGGTTTGTCAATTTTTATGCTGACTTTTTTAGCCATTGTTTACCAGTGAGTGGTGCCAAACATAGATATGGATTTGGACTTCTTTAACTGTTTGTTTAAATTTATTCTTTATTTATGGTATTTTTTTGAAAGAAACTATATCAAGAGATGTGATACATGTACGTCAATATAGATATTGGTGGCATAGAAACATAAGTGGTGATTAGTACATTTCTATAATTAACACCTTCTTTGGTTGAGAGGAGGGGGGGAGGAGGGAAATAATATTGTATGTTTGGTGGGAGAGGCAAAGAGAAGAAAAAGTTTTAATGAACGGTGGAACTTATTGTACTGTTTCTTATTTATTTCTACTTATCTCTCATCCCATCTGTTATCTATTTCTTTTGAATTAAACATCTTTAACTTTTATTGTATTTTTCATCTATTTTCAATCTACTAGCTTAACCCATTTCTCTCTTCTCTACTAAGTAGAACTTAAAGTAAGTTGTAACCCAGAAAAGAAAGGGGGTGTGGGTTTAACTGTATATATAATTTAGGTTCCTTACAATTTGAGCGGGTGCCATGGTGGATGGAACTTGCAATAGTGGTCATATATTGTTCACACTAGTTGCATTCCTTGCTGCAGTCTGCAGCCTATTGGGAGTGACTAATTTGATGTTTGTCTTTCAGCAAAGCATATGTTTCTAGCTGACTGGGAATGTTACTTTTTATTTAAATTCAGGTACTCATTTAATGAGGAGACTAACACCTATGAAGAAGTTGACGAGGTTGCATCCAATGTGAACTGAAGGAACTGGTCTCAAGGGACAGTAGGCTAGTTATAGCATAGCCACAATCATTGTCTACGAGTGGCTCATGTACAGACCGAAACACTCTTTAACTTTTCGTACGTTCTGAGGGACTGCTGCCACTGCTCAGAGTTGTGCTTTTTATAAGGTTGTTGTTTTATAGCAGCTAAACTTTTCGAGTAAAAATCACTTAGAATGACCCCATGAAGTTAGAAGCAATACAAATTATACAATGTTTATCATTATCAATTTGTGAGACATGTGCACTTATGCCCTCAAATTGCGAATCACTTTGCTTGTGCAAGTATATAATTATGTTTTTGACGTCATTTTTTTTGAAGTGGCGTCAAAGTAGCCCCTTGCCAATGCATTACTGTGAGTACTGACCATTCTTTATTCGTGAAATATATTAGTTTTGCAATACTAGTGGTGTTCTGCAATGTTATGTTGCACTTTCTTTATTCTGTTAATTGGTTTTCTCTGATGTTGCTGTTAATTGTAACTAAAAATGCATATGACATCAAATCTGTTTGGAACTAAACCTGCTCTTCGTTTCAGTATCTGGAAACAATTTCAAACGTTATTGTGCTTCATTTGGGTGACCTGTTTTTATTTATAAATTGTCCATTTAACGAACAATGACTTCAAAGCCCTTCGATTTCGCACCGTTGTAGTTTTAATCCTTTCGATTTCGCACTTCAAAGCCCTTCCCTTCCTTTTTGCATCTTGATTGTGCGATATACATTTGCAGCAACAATTAGTAGATTTTTAATCGCCTAGTTGGATTTTCTTTAGGACGTATCACTTAATTTTTTTTATTTAATTTGAGAATTATAAGAAATTATCAACTGAGAAGACTGTTGAAGATGATTTGAATTTATCATTGCAAATAAACAGAATAATGCCAAAACAGGAACCTTCTTGATATGTGTATGAGCTGAGAATAAAATTTTTGAAAATATCATACACGTTAAACAAATTTAGAAAAACACTTCAACAACAAAATGCCAATCACCCCGTAGAAGATAATCATCTGGCTATATATGAACAAAATATTGTTCCGCTATTATATCTTATAAATAAAATATAAACGTAATTCTCAATCTATCAATTATTACTAGCATGAACCAACCAATTGTAGTCATCGTACCGAAATAATTTCACTAGACAGATTAAATATTCTAAACTATTATACATTTTCTTTGAATCCACGAGACTGGTGACAAAAACTATGAAATGGTTCATATTTATTCCAATGATGCATATCCGTTAAACATTTGAGACATTCATTTTTTTTCCTAAAAGACAAAACAATTTTCTTTTTTCATTTTTGTAATATATATCTCCAATATTGTGATAAGATAATTTGATTTTTCTCGATCTTTCGAAGCCCATGCTCATTATCTTCTGGCGCGCATTTAGTTTCATTGCTTCGGTCGCATTCTTTGTAACGCTTGAAGACGACGAAATCCGGAAAATCTGGTACTTCTTAATGTGAGAATATTACAGCCTATATATTAATTAATTTTTCAAGCATTTTTTTATTGCACTTCTGTTTGAAAAAAAAAAAAACTAAGAGATCAAATGAAATATAATGTAATAATAGTTTTTTAGATTAGAATAGGATAAATCAAATAAAAAGTTTATTTATTATATTAAGATGAAATTATAATTATTCATTCATATTTTTAGATCCGATTCATTCCGTATTTGAGTGTGACAGTTGGAAAAGTCAAGTTGGTCTCCTTTCCACTTTTATCCTTAAAAGCTGCTTAATCTATGTTAAGAATTGAATTGACTTAAATTTTAGTGTGCTAATGTTTCTTTATTACAAATTTTTGAAGATAATATTGTTAAAAGTCAATCAAAATATCCAAAATTATTATTCTTGTGTACACTTGTATATATATGTTGAATATAACTTAATATTTTCTTTTGATTAATATACCAAATTAGTATATCTTTTGTTGATTATTAAAAGTTGATTGCACTGAAAGATGGATCAATTATGAATTCTTAGTATTTGCTTACACTTGTATTAATATAAGCAAAAGTCTAGATTTTGTTTCGTATTTTATTTTTAGTATCTTTTTTTATACCATACTTCCTTATTTGAGTTTTCTCTATAACAGTTTAAGTTTTTTTTTTTTTATATATATATATATATTTTTACATGGATGAGTTAAACAGATAAATTCACCAATTTGCTGTGATGAACAAATCAAACCTAATCCGATTCATTTCTGACGAGTCTAATGTGATCAAGCTATTGTCACAATAATACGTATTTGAGTGAATTATTCAATAATAATAATTTATATGCACTTATATAAAAAATACTTTAAAAAAATAAAATTTAAGTTTCAAAACAAATAATAATTCAAATGTAATAAAAGTTAGGTATGTTTAGATTTATTTGGATAGTCATCAAAACAATTCATGTGATTTTCTAATATGTAATTTTCCAAATTGATTTTAGAAAAAAAAAATGAAAGTAGTTATAATAACTATCTCTAAAGTAGTTATTCACCTTTTAAGTGGCTACTTCCATTAACAAAGATACATACTAATTTAAAAAAATGAAAAGTAATGAAACGGGATTTGAGAAATCCAAACAGGGCAGTGTGGCCCCGTAGAAAAGTTGAGTCAGATGCCGTTTTGCATTGGTATCACTCTCTCACTCACGCGTGATCACCACCGCCTCGGGTCGGAAAAGAATGGAATGGAAGCACCATCCGTTGATACCGTTATGTTATGTCCAATTCATGCCAAAACCCTCTTCCTGAGATTCACCCATTTCTCTATGTGAAACCCTAACCTCCATTTTCAGCATCCCGCTAACCACCACATGGCCGAGGAGATCAACCGCGGATCGTCCATGGAGTCCACCGAATCTCGCTGGGTTATCCAGGACGACGATGACGACGACTCGGATTTGGAGAACTTCGACGCGGATTTGAGATTTGGACGCCACGCCGCCGCCGTCGATTCCGACGAGGAAGAGGACAACGCGGAGCAGCGACTCATCCGCACTGGTCCTCGCATCGATTCATTCGACGTGGAGGCTCTTGAAGTTCCCGGTGCTCACAGAAGTGACTATGAGGTCTCTTTCCTTTCTCTGCTTTTTATTATTATTATCTTATAATAAATCAAAGGAATTGCAGATTCTAAGTGCAGGTTCTGTCGCTTGAAGTGACGTGCCAGGTTATTTCTTAATTGTGTGGTTTAAGATCCTTTTTTTGTCGATAGGTTGAAATTTGTAAAGCAAAGAAGATATATAAATTGTCCTTAAAGTTTCTCTGACACCCTGTGTATTTGTGGGACCTTGTGAATTGTGATTGTTAATTTAGTGTAATGACCTGCTCCGCAAATGGAAAATAAGTGGAAGGAAATTAGATGTGGAATACACGATTCGACCTGCGGTCTGCATTCATGGACAAGGACTGAGAGTTTAACGTGGATGGTGAAAATTAAACAAAGTAGCTACTGGAGTCCCGATACAACCGAATTCTTGTGTGCATTGCAACCTGAATGCTTACTATTTATAGCATTTAGTGTATAGGAAATGCTTATATTTATAGCTTGTTGTTTTTCTTGTCAAGTTTATGGATTCTGTGAATTTTGGTCTTAAGCTTTCGATGTTGTTCCTTTTGTTGAGTTTCTGGATTCTCGGGATTGTAGTCTGTGATTGACTGATGTATTCTACTTGTACACGGGAATGTGGTTCCATCCCTTAAAATGTCTTACTATTCATCATGATATTTATATATTAGTAATTTGTGCTTGTTGTCTTCATTGTTCATCGCAGGACATCAGTGTGGGTAAGAAAATTGTATTGGCTTTTCAGACACTTGGTGTTGTCTTTGGTGACGTTGGAACAAGTCCCTTGTATACCTTCAGTGTTATGTTTAGAAAGGCACCTATTAATGGAAATGAAGACATTCTTGGAGCCTTATCACTTGTCTTGTACACCTTAATCTTGATTCCTTTGTTGAAGTATGTCCTGGTGGTTCTGTGGGCCAATGATGATGGTGAAGGTATATTAAAAGTAAATGTTCTAAAATAAAACGTCGTCCTCAAAATCATACTTGGTCTGAAACCTTTGCAGGTGGTACTTTTGCCCTGTACTCCTTGATCTGTCGTCATGCTAAGGTTAGTCTTCTCCCCAATCAGTTACCATCAGATGCCCGTATATCAAGCTTTAGGCTGAAGGTGCCGTCCCCTGAGCTTGAAAGGTCATTAAAAATCAAGGAAAGACTTGAGAATTCTCTGACTCTGAAGAAGACTCTACTAATATTAGTTCTTGCTGGTACTTCTATGGTGATTGCTAATGGTGTTGTTACACCGGCAATGTCAGGTAATTTAGTGCCGTTACTTCATATATACCTGTAATTTCTTCAGACTTGCTTCGGCCACCATGTGTTCCGGATGATGTCAATACCATATATGTATTGATGTAATGATGTTGCTAGTATTCATGACCTACTATTGTTTTCATTAACTCTCTTCTACTGTTTTTTGTTTACAATAATTTTCTTTCTATCTTTTCTTTGTTGCAGTACTGTCATCTGTTGGTGGTTTAAAAGTTGGGGTAGATGCCATCAAGAAAGGTATTATGTAACCTATTAATGATATTATATGTAATAGGTATTAGTTACTTGATTGAGCATTGAAATCCACAGACATGCTCCAAGAATTTCAGTTTAGACCTGTTATTTTTTCTTCTTTGGCTTATCATGCAAACTATAATATCAATAGTGCTGTCTATCGACTTGGTGTGAGAGATTAAAAAGCATTTTTTTCAAGTATATGATTTTGTGTGAGATGTGTTGGGAGGTGGGCATAATGTTAAGCTAATTTATGTCCTTTTGCCGTAGTCATTTGTATGGTTGCTTGAATCTTTTTTGCATTTTTGTCTATGCAGATGAAGTGGTGATGATTTCAGTTGCCTGCCTCATCATTTTGTTCAGTGTACAAAAGTATGGAACGAGTAAAGTGGGACTTGCAGTAGGACCTGCTTTGTTCTTATGGTTTTGTTCTCTTGCGGGCATTGGGATATACAATCTTGTGAAGTATGACAATAGTGTCTTAAGGGCATTTAATCCTATTCATATCTACTACTTCTTCAAGAGGAACTCAACCAAAGCATGGTATTCTCTTGGGGGTTGCCTACTTAGTGCTACTGGTAAACACATACGGTCAAGATCTTGATATTACAAATGCAATAGTACTGTACATTTGTCTTGTCATGTATGTAAATTTGGTTCTACTGGTCCGTTTTTATTTGTTCTAAAGACAATATATTGCCAGCAATTTTGATGATCAGTGCATGGGTTTTCATTTAGTGTTTGCTGCTATTTTGAAGATCAGTCCGAATTTTGAGGTTATTGATAAACTTGTTCTATCACTGTAATCCCTTCCAGCCCATGGTAACTTGATATTTTAATGTGGTAAAAATTGCAATATAGATGTAACTATTGCCGGCATATGCACAACCTATTCAACTATAAACGTTTTATGACTGTTATCATGTTGCAGGTTCGGAGGCCATGTTTGCGGATCTTTGCTACTTTTCTGTCCGATCAGTTCAGGTAATAAATCTTTTCTGTCATTTATTTGGTAGTCATGCTTCTTTATTTACTGTGTTCTTGGTGAACTGATATGCTAGTGAAGCTGATGGTTCTAATTCACAGCTTTCATTTGTCTTCCTTGTTTTGCCGTGCCTACTACTGGGTTATTTGGGTCAAGCTGCATACCTTATGGAAAACCATGCTGATGCTGGTCAAGCCTTTTTTTCTTCTGTTCCGAGTAAGTGTTGATGATATCACACTTTACATTGTGTTGGCCTTGCATTTTACACGATCTTCAAGAAATAATTTTTGTGTCTGCAGGTGGTGCGTTCTGGCCAATTTTCCTTATTGCCAACATTGCTGCACTTATTGCTAGTCGGGCTATGACAACAGCAACATTTTCATGTATAAAGCAATCAGCTGCACTTGGTTGTTTCCCTCGTCTTAAAATCATTCATACTTCTCGGAAATTTATGGGCCAGATCTATATCCCTGTCATAAACTGGTTCCTCTTGGGGCTTTCCCTGGTTCTTGTCTGCACTATATCAAGCATTGATGAGATTGGAAATGCCTATGGTAATGAACTTCTTTCTATTTGTTTTCTATTTTTGGTAAAACATATCAGGCATTTTCAAGTAACAGTCCAATTGTAACTTGGTGATAATGTCAATATCACATTTTTGTTGTTTTCAACTATCACAAAAGAATTGTTTGCATCAGTAGCTTATATTGCTGTTATTATTTGGAAAGGCATTAAACTGCTCACTTAGTATTTCTTTCTTTTATTTATAATCCTTAATATTTCTTTTGAATGTCGTCAACTATTGTTGAGAAATAATAATACACAACTGGAGCCTTGTATAAGTGGGACCCAATTTGCTTAGAAGAATCCGTGACCCTAAACCTCATCATTGCATTTCTCTTTAAATGGTGGCTGTGGTCATATATTTTTGTTGAACTTGAGAAAAATTATTCGAGTTTATAAAAATAAATTGATCCTAATTGATAATAATTTGATTTTTCAGGCTGGTGAAGAATTTAGCTTTTAGGTAGTTAACTTTTTTATATTATAATGTTTTTGTATTCAGCTTGTTCCTTGTCTGTCCCCTTTCAGGCATTGCTGAGCTCGGGGTGATGATGATGACCACTATTTTAGTAACCCTTGTTATGCTACTTATATGGCAGATACACATCATCATAGTGCTTAGTTTCGTGGTAGTCTTCTTGGGATTGGAATTAACTTTTTTTTCATCTGTCCTGTGGAGTGTGACAGATGGAAGCTGGATTATATTAGTCTTTTCCATAATAATGTTTCTTATAATGTATGTATGGAATTATGGAAGCAATCTCAAGTATGAAACTGAAGTCAAGCGAAAGCTGTCTACAGATTTGATGAGAGAATTAGGTTGTAATCTTGGGACAATACGAGCTCCTGGGATTGGTTTGCTTTATAATGAGTTGGTCAAAGGAATACCGGCAATTTTTGGCCATTTTCTGACCACACTTCCTGCAATACACTCTATGATCATATTTGTGAGTATCAAGTATGTTCCGGTTCCTATGGTACCGCAAAGTGAAAGGTTCCTTTTTCGGCGAGTCTGCCCCAAAAGCTACCATATATTTCGTTGTATTGCCAGGTAACTAGCCTTGTTATTTACATTTGTATTTTGGGCAGTATTTAGTTTGGTGGCGGAGAATGGAGATGGTTACATCTATTCAAAAGTGGTTGGTCTAGGGGAAAGTTGAATGGATTGTGAAAATTAGGCCCTAGATATTACTTTTAAAAAAAATCACTGAGCATCTCATTAAGGGATACTTTAGTGAAATAATGTATTTTTTCCTCTTAATAACAAATGTCTATTTGTTTGAGTGTTTGTCAACAGGTATGGTTACAAAGATGTTCGGAAAGAAAATCATCAGACTTTTGAGCAGCTGCTGATTGAGAGCCTAGAGAAGTTTATTCGTCGAGAGGCTCAGGAGAGATCATTGGAGAGTGATGGGGATGATGATTCTGATTCAGAGGATGAGTACCCTGGTTCTAGGGTTCTGATAGGTCCCAACGGGAGTGTTTACTCACTTGGTGTTCCTCTTCTAGCTGATTTTAAGGATACAAGCAACCCAGTTTTAGAAGGAAGCACATCAGAGGTGATAAGCTCAGTGTTCCCTGACCCCAGTGTGTTTGATGCCGAGCAGAGCCTTGAAAGCGAGTTATCTTTTATTCACAAGGCTAAAGAATCTGGTGTTGTTTATCTTCTGGGTCATGGGGATATAAGAGCAAGGAAGGACTCTTGGTTTATCAAAAAGTTAGTTATAAACTATTTTTATGCTTTTTTGAGAAAGAACTGCAGAAGGGGAATCACGACTTTAAGTGTACCACACTCAAATCTTATGCAAGTTAGCATGACTTACATGGTGTGAAAATCAATTTTGCAGCCCAAATAAAACAAATGACAATTTTCTTGGAAACTACAGTTTGATAGCAGTGAGTGGGCATTGGAAAGGTCTTATCTTGGAATTCTCAGTCTGAAATGTTGGATCCTTTGTAGCCATTTTGGATCTTCAAATTGTTTGTTGTCTTTCCAGTGCATCAAACCAGAAGTTGGCCTGATGTTTGTTTTGGTTGTGGTTTCGCCATCTGCATACGAGATTCGGAAAGGCTGATACCAAAAAGCAAATGTTAAAAATTACACATTTGTGAATGTGTCAAAGTCCACCAGAATGCAAGAACAGGACACCGAGTATTGTACAGTGGTTAGTTTTCTTATTCTACGGCCTTAATTTGTTGTCCACCTCCCCAACTCTGATAAACACAAATGAGATCATATTTATTATTTTATTTGAAATTTTTCAGAAGTGTCATTTTCATTAAGTGTCTTACCCTTTTTGATATTCAATTTACTAAATTTACAGTATAAAATAAATATTAGTTTTACGGGTTGGAGTTAGATACCTGTGCGTCTAAAGGAAAGGTTGCCAAAATGGGGATTATATTCCTAAATTTCTGTTGATGTCAAGAATTTTTTTTTATATAAATAAAATTAATTTGGAACTGCTATTATTGATTATGCGGGTGATTTTTCTTATTTTTTTCTCATTTTATTATAATAATGATGAATGATAAAATTAGAATGGTGAGTAATTGTACAGTGGTTAGTTTTCTTATTCTATAGCCTTAATTTGTTGTCTACCTTCCCAACTCTGATAAACACAGATGAGATCATATTTTTTTTTTTTTTTAATTTTTCATAAGTGTCATTTTCATTAAGTGTCTTACCCTTTTTGATATTTAATATACTAAATTTACGATATAAAATAAATATTAGTTTTACGGGTTGGAATTAGATACCTGTGCATCTCCTGGAAAGGTTGCCAAAATGGTGATTATATTCCTAAATTTCAGTAAGAGTTTTTTTATAAATAAAATTAATTTACAACTGCTATTATTGATTATGCAGGTGATTTTTCTTATTTTTTTCTCATTTTATTATAATAATGAAGAATAATAAAATTATAAAAAATAGAGATAAATAAATAAAATTCTTGACTATAAAAAGATTTTTTTTTTCTTTTCACTCGTTTCATTCTAATTTGTTTTAATTTTTTCTATTTCATTCCCTCTACTTCTCGCTGGTCAATCAGAAGTTTTTCGTTTAAAAGACGAATTGGAATTAAAGTATATAGAACTTGTCAAATCAATCACTAGGCATGTAATATAAACTAAGTGAATTTGGTTTAAGGTTTAGACTTTATATGAAAGTTACACTAGAAGAATGAGATAATGGTTAGTTGAAAAAAGAGATTTTGTTATAATATTAGATGTGCATAACACTTGAGTAAATGAACAATTTGATAAGGCAAATAAAGAAGAAAAAAAAAAAAAAAAAAAAAAAAAAAAAAAAAAAAAAAAAAAAAAAAAAAAAATAAAAAAAAAAAAAAAAAAAAAAAAAAAAAAAAAAAAAAAAAAAAAAAAAAAAAAAAAACAGATGTGTAACTTCTTGTTACAGCTCACCGAAAAAGAATACTCTTCTTTTCAATTAGCCTAAATCAATATCATTAGATATAAACAAAACTTATATAACTTATTTTCATTTCCTTAAAAATAATGTAAATAAAATAATAAAACATAAATTATATTACTGTTAATCTATATAAAACAAAAACAAATCATTATAATAATTTATAATTATTTCTTAAGATAAAGAGAAAACAATTTAAATACACTTAGTTTCATTAGCATTTAAATAGGAGATCTTTTTCTTGCATTTCAATCATCTCAGGACATTTCTGAAAGTATCTTCTTGCATTTCAATCATTTTAGAATTGCAAGAAGATCTCCTCTTTCAATTATCTCAAAATTGCAGGACAATCCTCCTCTTGTCGTATCTTCCTCTTATATTTCACTAAAAGTATTTCTTGTATTTCAGTAACATAGGATGATTCTCTTCTTGCATTTCAATCATCTCATAAGTGAACCTCTTCTAGCATTTCAATCATCTCAGAAGTGAACCTCTTCTAGCATTTTAATTATCTTAAAATGTAAGAAGATACTACTCTTGCATATCTTCTTCTTAACATTTCAAAATTGTAGGAAAATTCTCCTCTAACATTTTAAAGATTCAGGAAGTTCCTCTACTTACATTTAAAATTCGGAAAGATCCTCTTGTATTTACAAGAATACCTCATCTAGCATTTAAAAAATGTAAGGTCCTCCTCTTGCATTTCAAAATATAGGAGGATCCTTCCATTGCATTTCAAAAATACAAAAGGAGGAGAAGGATAAGAGAATCCTTACTTGAATCATCTCAAGATGAGCATAGAATGATCCTTCTTCTACCTTTTGGATATCAGATCTCAGAAAATATAGAAAGTTTTTTTTTTTGAATTTGAATTATCTTAAGAAAGGAGATCCTTTATCCTTCTCTTCGATTTCAAACTTCACCTCCTTCTCTTCGATTTCAAACTTCACCTCCTGAATTTGAAGATCTTCCTCCTGTACTTAAAACTCCACCATTCATATGGATTTTAAGCTTCTCAAGAGTATACGAAGATCCTCCACCACCATAGAAATCTCGTAACTCCATTAATCAAGGAAATCACAGTAGATAGTGTTGCTGAAGCTGAAGGAGTTATGGATATGATTTCCATTCAAGACAAGTGCAGGCCATGTGTTGAATGATTCTAATCTAATGACATGCAGAGCAATTATACTAAAAGGTGTGTTGGCTTAGAGTTGCTGGTATGGTAAGATTGTAGAATAGAGAGGAGAAAGGAGATTAGATGAAAATAAAAATGAATAGAGAGAGGTTTATAGATCCTTTTGAATACGGCAGGGAAGAAGAGTTGATATTTATAACTAGGGTTAGAGTTGGTATTTAGAGTTAGGTCATAAATGCCATGGAGATAGATTTATAGATCCTTTTGGGTGCAGCAAACATTTTTGGTGAAGGAAGAGTTGATATTTATAGTTAGGTTTAAGGTTTATAGAGAGAGGTTTATAGATTTTTTTAGGTGAAAAATAAGTAAGAAATTATACAACAATTTATACAAAGATATGGTATGTTTTAAAATTTATACAACATCTTTTATTAATATTTTAAATTAATGTTTTATTAATATATAAAGGTAATATGATTTTCAAAATAGTTTTTTCAGAAGTAAAAAAACCCTGTCAAAGTTGGGTAAGAGTGTTGAAAAATAAGGAAAGAAATTGAATTGATAAAAACATTAGATAAAATTAAATTAAAAGAAAATAAAGGAAAGAGATTTAAATTCTACTTTTAGAAGCGGTGTTTTTTTTTTTTTTGTGCATATATATATACATATTATAAAAAAATATCATATTATAAAAAAGTATCTTATAATTTTATATTAACATCAAATTTTATAAATGTTTTTTTTTTGTAAATTTTCATTTATATATAAGAAAAACTTTGAAGTCAACCCAACTTTTGAAGTGTGTTTGTATCATTTGATTTGATGTGTACAAAGAAGAAAAAAAAGTTTTTCTGGTAGTATATATTAATATTAGTGAAAATAAGATTGAATATAGTAGGCTAATTTGAGAAGAAAACAATTCATTTTAGAATTTTAATCTTGTAACTTACGTAGTAAAGATGATAGTCTTAGAATTTTAGAATACTCTTCTTTTTCAATTAGCCTAAATCAATATCATTAGATATAAAATAAAATTTATATAACTTATCTTCATTTCCTTAAAAATAATGTAAATAAAATAACAAACAAATAAAATAATAAAACATAAATTGTATTACTACTAATTTATATAAAAACAAAAACAAATCATTGTTCATAATTTTTAATTATTTCTCCAGATAATGCAAAATCAATCTAAATATATCTAATTTTATTAGTATTTGAGTATGAGGATCCTCTTTTTGCATTTCAATCTTTTATTTTTAGGAGGAGTATTTTCTTGCATTTCAATTATTTCATAAATGCTCCTCTTGTATGTCAATCATCTCAGAAATGCAAGAGAATCTCCTCTTGCATACTCTCCTCTTACATTTTAAAAATTAATCTTACATTTTAATTTTCTAAGGAGAAATATCTTCTTGCATTTCAATCTTTTCAGTAACATAAGATTATCTTGCAATTCAATAATCTCAAAAGAGGATCTTTTCTTGCATCTCAATCATCTTTGAAATGTAATAAGGTCTTACTCATGCATATCCTCTTCTTGCATTTCCAAATTACATTTCCAAATTACAGAAAAATTCTCCTCTTATATTTCAAAAATGCAGAAAGATCATCTTCTTGCATTTCAAACATGCAGGAAGATCTTCATCTTGCATTTATGTAGAAGATCTTCTTCTTGCATTAGCAAGAATACATACTCTTGCATTTCAGAAATGCAATCCTCCCCTTGTATTTTAAAATGTAGGAGAATCTTTCTTTGAATCATCTTAAGATGAGCATACAATATCCTTTCTCTACCTTGATTAAATCCATTTATTTCTATAGAATGTTATTAATAAAAGAAATTCAAATATAATATTTCAATTTTATAAAATTAAATATTTTATAATTATTTTTTAAAATTTCAATTCATACTAATTCTTATTAAAATTAATTCAAGGATACTTTTTAATTTAATATGTTACTCAATTGATTTAATTTTTTTATCACATCAATCAACTTTATCAACTTGTATATATTTAAAAAATAATTTATAATATATATATATATATATATATTTAAATTTGGTATAAAAATACTTCTAAAATATAAACAAAGGTTTAAATAAATTATAAACTATAATAAAAAAGTATTCCCAAATCTTAATAAATAAAAAATTTATATTTTAGAATAATAATATATTAAAATAAATTATCTTATGAAACATCAAAATTTAAATTCATTAATTTTATTTTATTTACTATCTTAATATTTTGATTTTAATTATATATTTTTATATTAAAAAATTGATACTTTTATATTTAATATATAATACTACAATATATCAATAAAATATTATTAATATAATAATTATAAAATTCTTATATACAAGAAAAAATAAAATAATATTTCTGTACATAAATGACTACTTTTTTTAACAGACATGCATATTTTCTTTGTACTTCTTATTTATATAATATGATCAAAGTTTATTGGCATTTTGTTTGTACTCTCCATTCTTTTCAATCTGTGTGACCAAAGACTTATATACAAGAAAAAATAAAATATCTCTGTACATAAATGACTACTTTTTTTTAACAGACATATTTTCTTAGTACTTCTTATTTATATAATAAGATAAAAGTTTATTGGCATTTTGTTTGTGCTCTCCATTCTTTTCAATCTGTGTGACCAAAGACAATGTATGTGAGTCAAGAGAATAAATAGAAATTGTGTTTCGTGATTAGAGACATTATTTATACAGTGAACTAATACTCTACTTTTTAACTCTAAAGTATGCTATGAAATGTCCCATATATCATACCCAAATCCCAAACAACTCAGCATAAAGTGAAATTCTAGATAACTACAGGATTGTTAATTATAGATTTGTGCATTGACAAATCTACCAACAAAGCACAATCATGCAGAAACTCTTTGTTGGCTATAAAAGGGAAATTATAACATAAATAATTGTTATAAGTCTTGTATATCTGGGAATGGAAGATATAAGATTTGATAACAACCTAGCCTGCTAAAAGAGATATCACTGAACCTAGACAGCCGCTCCTCTTCTGCACTTTCATACCGAGGAAACAACTGCTGCTTCAGATGTTATCTTCGTTATCTGCCACTTAAGCCACAAAGAATTACATAAATAAAATTACAGTATTGAACAAGCAGATTAAGGGAAGTAAATGTCCATCATCATATCACAGATTTAAATTTTTAATTCATATTTAATAACAATTAGTTAACAATTATACTAGATATACCAAGTTTTAAGTCAAATATATAACAAATTTCAAATACTACTAACACTCATGGAAACAACCACTACAAGAAAATTCATTATCTAACAAATTTTTTATGAGTAAATTTACCAACAAATTATTTTATGAATAACTTATCCCTGGACTACTCCATAAGTCTTATTTGCAGAAAAGCTTAAAAAATTATCTAAAATAAATTTTATATAATTGACTAACCAAACAAAAATATCCCTTTGTAATATGCAATCAATTATATAGTTGTTATATAGACGAATATAACATTCATTAAATACAAATTCAACTCAACAACACCTATTATATATTAAATACTCAAACATCAAATTCAAACAATATCCCTGAAATTATATCACTATCTACTAACATTTTTTAAGTTCCTATGATATCTATGACAAAATGAAGATGCATATAAGAACAATCTAATCTAATATTCTAACAAGCATGGAGAAATTTACGGACAAATTATTTCATGGGTAACTTAACCATATACTGCTCCATAGGTATATTACCGACAGATTTATCCCTTGATACATTTTTGGAAAATCTTGAAAAATTATCTAAAAATTTCATCTAAAAACTTCATACAAAAATATCCCTTTGCAATATGCAATTAATTATATACCTGTTATATAAACCAATATAACATGCATTAATTACGAATTCAATTCAACTCAACAACACCTAGAGATTATATATTAAATGCTCAAACATCAAATTCAAACAATATCCTTTAAATTATAAAACTATCTACTAACAACATTAAGTTCAAACCATTTCCATGACGAAATAAACATGCAAATAAAAATGCAAATTATAACAATCAAATCTAAAATCTAACCAATCTCACCTTAAGGACTAATATTTCAATCTCTGAAACATGGTATTTCCACAAAGCCTCAAAAAGTCAATTTAAGTAACTCCGGCCAAAAAAATCAATCATTTCAAACAAAGGGATTAGAAAGAAAAGAGAAAATCCACATGAAACATGTCATGTTAGTCCTTTTCTAGTCTTGCAATATACTTGTCATAGTATTGGCCTGCTTTCTCAAGCTCTCCAAGCTCAGTGTAACAATCAGCAATTGCCCCAAACGCCTCGGTATTCCCAGAGTCCTCCCCTTCTCTTTCAGAGATGGCCAAAACCATGGAATGGTATTTAATAGCATCTCGATATTTTCCTTGTCTTTGCAATGAGGCTCCTGTAATGCAATATTTCAATTGTATTCATGGAGCACCTTGTAAAATTCGTCATTCATCTAACACACGCACGTTAAAAGTGATAATGTAGGAACCCCTCTATTCACAAGCAACATAGGAAAGATGACAAACCTAGACCTCTGGCAGCCTTTTTCTCCTCGATAGGATCTTTTAGATTCTGGGCAAGCTCAAGTCCATTCTTAAACTCCACAAATGCTTTATCCAGCTGTTGATTCCTTAGAAAGTTCTTTCCATTTTTCAACTTAGAAATTAGCTCTTGCTTCTTTGGGTCAACAATAATTTCATTTTCAGGTATCCTACCACCACCAATGGGAGCATAACTCAAGCTAGGAGCATAAGACTCGATCTTGGCTTGCTTCCTTAAAGCTGCATTGATTTGGATTAATTGCTCATTTACCCGTTGTAATTCATTTCTTCTTTGTCGAGCAAGCAACCCTAAAGAGAAGAAGTAAAAGCTTTGAGCTTTCATGATGCATTCATGCTTCACATAGCTACGACTCTTAACTTTCGCATGACTCTCATGCATTTAAAGAATTGTAGTTGCACACAAAACATATTTCAATAATGCAACAAATAAAAATCATTTCCTCAATCATCTTGCAACAAGACGAAGTTCCACTCTCCAAGTCCTTGGAATAGGAAACATGGATCACAAGCTAGTATAATTGTACAAAGGAATCTCACTACCTTACCTCCAACGGTGGCTCCAATGAGGGCTACCGCTAGCAATATAGGCATAGTGAAAAAAGACTTGTCGGCCTCACAAGTTTCGGCCAAAGCTTTGTTAGGCATAGAGAACATCAAAATATTGCTTGCTACAACTATTAGCGATGGGAACCTTTGGTGCATGTCTTTCTAGCAAGGCAAACAATTTTACTCAGAAGTCAGCATAGAACGATGCCACAAGGGAATAGAAATTGAAAACCAACAGAATATAGAGAAATAAGAAGCATTATCCCAACATACAGAAGTGACCAACAAAGAGTTAGTCAGTGTACAAAGTAATATCCATGGTTGTGAGTTTTTCCAATAGCATCATTTTAAACAGAAGATCATAAACCTTAACCTTCAATATTTAACGATACAACATTATCTTAAAACTTCCATATTTGACAATTTGTATTGTGTAGAAACACAATTATAGTTAAAACTAACATTACCAAGTACATAGATCAAATTATTCAAAGCACATAGCGGCAAGAATGTCATTAATCACCACCATACCTTACACTTTGAGTACTGCAAGAAATTTGTAACCTTAGAAGGCCCATCAAGCGTATCAATGCGTGGAACAATCTTGTCCAATTTTAGCGAAAGACAAGCCAATTTTCCTGAATAATTCAAAAAGGTTCAATTTTGCCACAGATTTCCTAGACACAAACTCAAAAAGGGTGACTTCAAAGCTCAAACAAGACAAAAGTTACAAATTTGAAATAATTTGAAGATTGAATGCAAAAAATAACTGACCCAAAAGTAAAGGTTTGGGGTTGTTAGCATAGAATTGAGGTTGTGAAGAGCGATGATGAGCATAGAGGCAAGAGCAACACCGAAGTGGCTTAAATTCTCCTCCAATCTACCTTCCAAACCCACTTCCCTCTCCTCATCAACCACTATGTTTTTGCTCTCTACAATGTCATTGCAATTCGTTCACTCAGTGGTTGTGCCTCGACCACCACTAGTAGGGGGACATCTTCATGTGTCCCACCTCTTCCACAACCACTTAACCAAATTCTAATGATCAATGGCCTCAAGTCCCTATTTCTTGCCAACGCGCCTTGCTCCACCATCCTTGTCATCAGTGTGAAGCTTGAGTTGGACAAGGTTACGCGCATGCCATCGTAGATGTTCCATGTTTTGAGAATTGACAAAGTTCAAAGTCTTTATTGATGACAATAGAGTTTACCTCTCTACCAAGAGGATTAGGAAGCTCGTGCTATGAGATAGTCATATTGTTGAAGGGGGCAAGTGGCAATGGATTGATGTCAAGGTCCCCAAATTGGGGATTTGATTTAGCAATTTAGGAGAGGGAGAAGCAATTGAGGATGTATTAAGGGAATTGATTTAGGAATTTAGGAGAGGGAGAAGCAATTGAGGATATATTAGGGGATTTGATTTAGGGATTTGCCAAAGGAGAAGATATTGGAGGTAATGAAGAAAAAAGATACAATTTTTTGGTACCAAATAGTGTTGGGAGGCAAATAGGGATTTTTGGTCAGTGGAGTACACAGGTATAATACGTGAGTTTTCTCAAGAGGTCAAGAAGGGGATTTGGGAATTTTGGTCAATTTATATTCTTTTATGTTTTAATATTAGTAACAAATAGGATAATGTTACCCATGAATTTCTTTTTCCGGTGACTTCCATCCTTCAGTAACATTCCCTCTAAAACATTTCTGATGCATTGCTTTTGCTGTAGAATTAACATTACTGACAAACATATCCATTAGTAATATGAATTTACATCCAAATCCAATTCCATGGGAAACTATATGTGGGAAAACAAGCTTAACAAAGCATACAATTTTAAGAAAAATAGGCAAGGAACAATTGGTAAAAGCCACAACCATAGAAGGATTTTCAAATTCTCAATTATTCATTTTATAAATACCAATAAAGGAGGTATGTTGAGTGATAAATTAAGGAGACAAGAATGCAAGCATTGTACATGAAAAGGAAAATATGCATGCACCTCTCTCACACCTTCCCAGCATTCTTCATTTGTTCTGCTGGGGAGGGAGGGTGTGGAGTTCAACTCCACTCAGTTGAACTGAATGTGGTTGCATGGGAGAATTTTAGTATAACTCCAAGGTTAGGTAAGGTTTCAAAAAATTTCATCAATACAACAAGCCTATGATGTCTATAAGGGTTATTGTATTTGTATACCCGATGGATATCTCATTTTCTATCACATTTTTGTCCATCTATGGATCTATTATCTCTCTTCCTCAATTTTTGTTTTCGCTCTCTCGTTTCTGCTTAAAAATTAGTATGTATCTTTCCTCTCTATAAACTCAAGCATCACCGCGTTAGATGTGTTACCTTTCTTCTATATTGTCTAAATATTCATAAAAACAAATACAGAGACATTTGCAACATTGAGCACCATAATGAACAGAAATAGAAACAACAACAATATAAAAACCATACCTTGAAGGGTAGAAGTAAAACCACAGGTAGTTAAATGCTGTGCAAGTTCCTCCCCTAATTGCTTTAGATAATTTGGTGCCGCTTTTTCTTCAGTTGCAGGCGAAACAATTGCTAACTCGGATGTCAAATCCACACGAGCAGATAACACTTGAGGCTGTCCACTCCATTAATCATCCAACACAAACAAACTCATAATAAGAACATAAACTTAGCTTACTTTATAACATATTGTTTAGTCATTGCAACAAATGGAAAAATTGAAATTGGAAGAACATAAATATTACTATTACTATCACTTACTCGGCTTTCTAAAAGCTTTTTGACGCTATTAGCGCATCCTTCGCACATCATTCCCTGGAAAGAGAGAGAAGTGGAATTCAATTTCTACACTTGATTCCGTTTGAGAAAATTTAAAAAAAAAAAATGAAGCGAGGAGGTCAAAGTCAAACAAACCCCAACACGGAGAGTGATGACAGCGTCGTCCTCGGCGGAAGAGCACCGGAACGGCGTAACGGAGTTGAGGCGGCGATGAAACGGTGTAACTCTGACTCTGCCTCTGACCAAAGGACGATGGTGCTTCAGAGGTTTGGAAAGTGCCATAGGCGTCACCGTCACACACGACGGCGAATCCATTGCGAACGGAATTTGAATCGGAAATGAAAGAAACGAAGCCATGGGCGCCTCAGAACTGCAGAGACCAACTTGCTCAGCTGTTTCTGATACTTTTTATCCCTTGTCATTTACCAAAATATTTTATTCAAAAAATATTCTTAAAAAGTATCTAAAAATATGTCTGCTTAGTTTCTTTATACTCTTGAAATAATTTCTAAATTTTAAATTAATTAGAATTAAAATAAATAAATAAACATACGTTATAACAATTGTTACTAACTTTCTCATTTTATGAGAATGTAACTTGTCCGTCAATTAATATAAAAATAAAAACAATAAAGATAAAATATCGACTTTCCTGATATGATAACCAGAATAATTCCTACTTCCTTATTTTTTAAAATGCAAAAAATCAAAGTCTACTTGTGTTATGGTCTGTTACTTACATTCGAAAAAAAAACTAGAATATCTGCTACTATTTAAAACTCTAAGAGTATTTACAATCCTTAATTATCAATAACGAATAATAAATTAGAGTAAATGTTATTTAAGCATAATTTACTCTCTGGCATGATACATATAAAGAAATGAACCCAATTTTTAATAATTATTAAAGTGTGTCTAATGGCACACTAAAAAAATCATATTAATTATATATTATGTTTAACAAATATATAAATAATATTGTTTAGTATTTTAATTAAATGTTATAGTAACAAAATGTGCAATGTTAATTAGAGATTAATTGTAATAAATATATTAAATAATATTTTTTAATATTTCAAATAATGCTAACAAAATAAAATATGTAAAATTAATGTATATTATACATCATATGGAATAAAGATATTAAATAATATTTTAGTATTCATATAAAATTTATATGTTTAATTATGTCATCACTTTGTTATAAATCTCCCCCAAACTCTCAAAACATGGTAGTTTTATACACGTTTTATTGAATGACAATACCTACTCACTCCCAAATGGTAACAAATAACTTTCATACACTATCATCATTTAAAAAAAACTTTTATTTTATATTATTCGGTGTATAATGAATATAATTTTCTGATTTAATTTAATATTTTCACTATACCATGTGATTAATATCTAGTGTTAAAATAACGTATCATTCCAATCAATAATATTATTCTAGTTATTATTGAAATATCACAATATATATATATAT